>Ga0207422_1001967_pt1 | contig 32180 bp, 30 predicted proteins | sample MarCyaLeptolynsp_FD_187757 | JGI IMG/M metagenome (GOLD analysis project Ga0207422, IMG submission 187757) | Marine cyanobacterial communities from Panama - species 1 Leptolyngbya sp. (SPAdes) | ecosystem: Environmental > Aquatic > Marine > Unclassified | place: Panama: Panama City | collected... | reverse complement strand
CGATCGCGCCGCCTTCCGGATCCATCACCATGAACTGGTTGGGGAACAATGTGCCGGAACCGGCATCCACTTCCTTGATCTTGATGACATAATCATTGCCGGCCAGTGAGACATTGTCGAGGATCCGGACCGGAGGCATCACAAAGCCCATGTCGCCGGCGAGTTGCCGTCTCAGGGCCTTGATCTGATCGGTCAACAGATCACGGCCGTCGGGTCCGTTGATCAGGGGCAGCAGGCCATAGCCGAGTTCGATCCGGATATGATCCATTTTCAGGGCGTCGGCGATCGGCGTTTCCGGCGGCGGCGCCGGTTCGGCGGCCTTCGCCTCCTGGATTTGCTGCTCGACAATGACCTGTTCCTGATCCTTGCCGGCACGATAGGCCAGGTAACCGGCGCCGCCAGCAAGCGCCATGAACGGAATCACCGGCATTCCCGGCAAGAAGGCAAGCACGACCATCACGAAGGACGACATGCCGAGCGCCTTCGGATAGCCCGACAATTGTTTGATCAGAGCCTTGTCCGCGGCACCGTGTACGCCGGCCTTGGAAACCAGGAAACCCGCTGCGGTCGAAACGATCAAGGCCGGTATCTGCGACACGAGCCCGTCGCCGACGGTCAGAAGCGTATAGGCCTCACCGGCGGCGCCGAACGACATTCCCTGCTGGGTCATGCCGATGATAATGCCGCCGATTATGTTGATAAATGTGATCATCAGCCCGGCGATCGCATCACCGCGCACAAATTTGGAAGCACCGTCCATAGCGCCGAAAAACGAGGATTCGTCTTCCAGCGTCTTGCGGCGCTCCCTTGCCTCGTCCTCAGTGATCAGCCCGGCGGAGAGGTCGGCATCGACCGCCATCTGCTTGCCCGGCATGGCGTCCAGGGTGAAGCGGGCCGCGACCTCCGCGATCCGGCCGGAACCTTTGGTAATGACGATGAAATTGACGATGACCAGGATCGCAAAAACGATCAGGCCGATTATGAAATTGCCGCGCATCACGAACGAGCCGAACGCTTCAATGACGTGACCGGCAGCGTCTCCGCCTTCATGACCATTGGCCAGAATCAATCGGGTCGACGCCAGATTGAGTGCGAGCCGCATCATCGTTGCGATCAGGAGCACGGTCGGGAAGGCGGAGAATTCCAGGGGCGTCTTGATGAACAGAGCTGTCATCAGGATCAGCACCGAGAAAATCAGCGAGACGGCAAGAAACAGATCGAGCGCAAAAGCCGGCATCGGCATGATCATCACGACGAGGATCATTATCACGCCGACGGCAAGCGCAATATCTCCCTTGCGGGCGGCTTCCATGAGGGATTGCGGGCTGAAGGACAGTCCGAAACCGGAAGTCTGGTCAGATGCGGAAGCGGGGGAGCCGGCTGCGGACTTGGCAGGCAGGGATGCGCCGGCGGCTACACTGGTGTCTGACATCTACGCCTCCTCGTTACAACCTCATGCGGCAGATCCACCAGTGTGCGGGATGGTGCGGTTTGGGAGGAAGCCGGCTGCGGAGAAGGGGGGGTTGGGCAAGGGTCTCCGCAGACCGGCATTTATTTCCCAGACAAGGCTCGTCCCGGCAAAATCTGCCTAGGCAAAAATTGCCTCAACATGGTTACCGGAGGGTTAATGAATGTGGAGAAAATGCGGCGTTGTTTGGCAAACCCATGTCAAGCTCCTGATATTGGCAGGTTTTTGTCGATTCTATGGGACCTGAGCGTGGCGGCCGTCACACCGTTGGCAATCAATGGGTTCACTTTCCGGGATGGTTCGATTAATTCAAATTGACCTTTCATACGGATCGACGCCGCCGCGAATCAGCCACGACCTGTGCACGCGCGTCGCTATTTGGGACCATCGTCATGTATCAGGGAATGAAATCTGCCGGGCCGGCAAGCAACCGCGTCATCGACCTGCGCAGCGATACCGTCACCCAGCCCTCGGCAGGAATGCGCAAGGCGATGGCGGACGCCGAAGTCGGTGACGACGTCTATGGCGAGGATCCGACTGTCACAGCGCTTGAGGAACGGGTCGCATCCCTGCTCGGCAAGGAAGCAGGCGTATTGATGCCGACCGGGACCCAGAGCAATCTGGCTGCGCTTTTGTGCCATTGCGCCCGCGGCGAGGAATATATCGTCGGCAAAGATTATCACGCGTTCAAATATGAAGCCGGCGGCGCCTCGGCGCTTGGCGGCATCGTCGCCTGCGCGCTGCCGCTTGACGAGAATGGCGGCCTGCAACCGGCGGATGTTTCGGCTTCGATCAAACCGGACGACAGCCACTTTGCGATCACACGATTGCTCAGTCTGGAAAACACCGTGTCGGGTCAGGTGCAAAAACTCGAGCGCATAGACGAACTGTGCGGGATCGCGCGAACCCATGGTCTTTCCACCCACCTTGACGGCGCCCGGATCTGGAATGCGGCCACCGCCCTTGGCGTCGATCTCGCGACGGTCGCCGCCCCGTTCGACACCATTTCCTCGTGCCTGTCCAAAGGTCTCGGCGCCCCGGCCTGCTCGGTACTCTCCGGCCCGCGGGATTTCATCGACAAGGCGCGGCGGGTCCGCAAGATGGTCGGCGGCGGCATGCGTCAGGTCGGCATTCTCGCGGCCTGTGGTCTTTATGCCCTTGATCATCATCTGCCGCGGCTCGGCGAGGACCATGAAAATGCCGGGGCATTGGCAAAAGGCCTTGCCGGCATCGACGGTCTCAAGGTTCATGCCGGCGACACAAACATGCTGTTCCTGGAACCGGTTGGCAACGACCCCTCGGCCCTTGTCGATCATCTCGCCGCCGAAGGCATCCTGATCGGCGCGCCCGCGGACAAGATCCGCGTTGTCATGCATATGGATGTGGCGGAGACGGACGTGTCCCGGATCGTCGACGGCATTCAAGGCTATTATGAAGGCGCCAACTGACGGCGGACAAAGGATGCGTCAGGCGTCGCGCCGTTTGCACAGCAGCCTGGCAAACAACACCGCGAAGCCGGCGAAGCCCACGAACCAGCCAAACGCCGCAACATGCAACAAGATGTCGGCCGCCTCGATCCAGAACGCCGCGGCTATGCGCGCCAGCGCGGCAACAATCACGGCACCGAATATCAATACGGAGCCCGGCCCGGCCCGAAGCGCCTGTCCGGTATGACCGAGCGTTGCCCGCACCATGACCGAGAGCGTCATGATGCCGATTGCGCCGGCCGCCAGGGCGTGCATGCCTGCAGCCTGCGGCACCGTTTCCGATGCGATGCCGGAAAACGCCAAAAGGGCAAAACCGACCGGCACGAACAGATAGCCGACGTGCAGAATCGAGACCAGCGGGTCGCGCAGAGTACGGTCTCCAGCCCAGCGCGCAAGCCGGTAAAAATGCAGGAGTGCCGCAACGCCCAGCAATCCCGCAGCCAAACCGGTCTGAGGCACTGCGGACCAGATGGCCAGCGCAAAAATTGCAACTGCAATCGAGATCATGTCGGCGCGCCCGAATGGAGCGGGCAGACGTCCAGGGTTTTCGCGCGCCAGCCAATTGCGCGTGAAGCTTGGAATGATCCGGCCGCCGATCAGCATAATCAGGGTGATGGCCGCCATGGTTGCAATCCGGCGGCTCATGTCGGTAATGCCATTGACCTGCGCTTCGAAATGAAACAGGGCGTTGGCGACGAGAAGCAGGAGCAGCGGCAGCAGGACCTTCAGGTTGCGCCAGTTGCTTCCGGCAATGATCTCGTTGCCGATGACCAGGGCGATTGCGGCCAGGAAGGCGAGATCGACCGCCATCGCTGCGCCCCAACCGATCGAAGCGGAAAAGGTCACGGCCAGTCGACCGGCCAGCCATATCAACACCAGGACAAGCAACGGCATCCCCTGGATCGGCATGCGCCCGGTCCAATTCGGCACAGCCGTGAATAAAAACCCGGTGATAATGGCGGTCAGATAACCGAAAAAGAGTTCGTGAACATGCCAGTCCACCGGTGCGAACGAGGTGTTGACGTCGAGCTCTCCATAGAACAGCGGCAGCCACAGGAGGATCGACAATCCGGAATACAGCGCCCCGACCAGGAAGAAGGGACGGAATCCATAGCTCAGGATTGCGGGCCCCTGATAACGGGCGAGGCGAGGAATAGGCATAATGACCAGATATCGAAGGGCCTTGGAAGAGCGGGCCATTTTGTGCAAGAACGGATCTCGCAAAAATTACCATTGCTCCCGCAACATCAGTTTGCGCTCCAACAAACAGGGACCTGAAATTCCATGAGCCTGCTCGATGCGTCCCTGATCAAAGACCTTCCACCCTTCCAGGACATGCAGCGGGACGACATGGAGGCCCTGCTCGCCGCGTCAAAACCGGCCCGTTTCGAAAAGGGCTCGACGATCTTCGAGCAGGACCAGGAAGCCCATTCTTTTTTCCTGCTGCTTGACGGTCACATCCGCGTTGTAAAAATCACCCCGGATGGTGAACAGGTCATTGTCCGCTACATTTCCAGCGGTGAGCTGTTTGGTATCGCCGAAGCGCTGGGCTGGAAAAAATATCCCGCCAACGCCATCCCGGCCGTCGACTGCGTGGTTCTGTCATGGCCGAGCAATCGTTGGGAGGCGATCGTCGAACAATATCCGACCTTCGCCACCAACACCTATCGCACGGTCGGAGAGCGCCTGCAGGACACTCAGGAGCGGATCGTCGAATTGGCAACGGAGCGGGTCGAGCAGCGCGTGGCAAGCGCAATCCTGAAGCTCGCCAATCAGACCGGTCGGCAGACTGAAGACGGCATTCTGATAGACTTCCCGATCTCCCGGCAGGACATTTCCGAAATGACCGGAACCACTCTGCACACAGTCTCCAGGCTGATGAGTGCCTGGGAAGGCTCGGGTTGGGTCAAGAGCGGACGGCAGAAAATCACGCTCGTCGAAGGGCACAAACTGATGCTGTTGTCGAGTGGAGGAAAATCGTAACGCTGCCGGCAGGGCTACGCTTTCAGTGAGAATGCTTCCATAATCTCCCGGCTCACAACCTCAGCGTCGAGATCGTGTTCAAGGGCCGCATAGCCGATTGTATGAAACGGCGCCAGCACGCAGCCGACACAGTGCATTCGATTGCGCAGGAAAACCGCAATCGTTTCCGGTCGCGCGCGCATAATGGCGTCTACCGACATGTCCCCATGGAAATTCGCGCGGCGCATAAGGGTCTCCTCTTGCATCAGCAGCGTAGAGGCAGTCGGACACGATGTGTTTGCGCTGAAACAACCTGAAGATAATGTGGCACGGAAACAACAGCAGAGTTCGTTACGAAGGGTCCGTCAAATGCTCAGTGTGATCGCCTTGATCTCGCAATAGGCATCAAGCGCGGCAAGCCCCTTCTCGCGGCCGATCCCGCTGTCTTTCATACCGCCGAACGGCACCGTATCGCCGGCATTGTGGTAGCCGTTGATGAACACCTGGCCAGCTTCGACGCCGCGTGCGAAGCGCATTGCCTTTGTCAGATCGTTTGTGTGAATGCCGGCGGCAAGACCATAGGCTGTCCCGTTGGCGACCTCGACCGCATGCTCAAGATCATCGACGCAGATCACACTCAGAACCGGCCCGAACACTTCCGCCTGTGCCAGTTCATCGTCGGGTGGAACAGTGTCGGCAATTGTCGGCATGAAGAAACACCCCCCCTCGCAATCCGCGACGTGGGCAGTTTCTCCGCCGGTAACGAACGCGATCCCTCGCTCCCGCGCCCGTTCGGCGAAGCCGGCGACTGTCTGCACCTGGCGCCGTGAAACCAGTGGTCCCATGTCCGGATTGTCGAGCCCGTGTCCAAGTCGCATCGCTTCGGCACCTGTGACCAGCCGGTCGACGAGTTCATTATGAATCGACCGTTCCGCCAGAAGTCTGGTTCCCGCGGAACAGATCTGTCCGGCATTCTTGAACGCCCCGGCCAGAACATTCGGCACCGCCTTGTCAAGGTCTGCGTCGCGAAGCACCAGATGCGGCGACTTGCCTCCGAGTTCCAGGGTGACCGAGGCGAGATGCGTGGCCGCCGCGGTCATCACCGATTTGCCCGTCCGTACCGAGCCGGTGAAGGTGAGATGGCGAACATCGGGGTGTTCGCTGAGGGCTTGCCCGGCGACATCGCCACGTCCGCAAATCACATTGACGACCCCGGGTGGAACCCCGACCTCCTCCATGAGTTCCACCATAAGCACAGCGGTCAGCGGCGTATCTTCGGCCGGTTTGACAATCGCCGTATTCCCACAGGCCAGGGCCGGGCCGAGCCCGCGCGCAACCATCGATACCGGCACATTCCAGGGAACGATATGCCCGGTCACGCCGATGGGCACCCGTTCGGTGAATGAGACCTTCGACGTGCCGAGGGGAACCGTGGTTCCCTCCAACTTGTCGACGATGCCTGCGTAGTAGCAGAAATAATCGGCGGCCCGCTGAACCGAAGCCTGTGCGTCACGCAGGGGCTTGCCGCTGTCGAGAGTCTCGATCAGAGCCAGACGGCTGGCTTCTTTGCGGATCCGTTCTCCGACTGCCCAGAGCAGGCGGCCACGGTCTTTCGGCGCCATATCTGCCCACGGCCCCCTGAGAGCCTGCCTGGCCGCATCGACAGCCATATGGATGTCCTCCCGCGTACCGGCAGGAACAGCACAAAGCGTCAGACCGGTTCCCGGGTCGACGGTTTCGATTTGATCGCGCGCACCGGCCGGTACGCGTCGGCCGTCGACGATCATGTAGTCCGGCAGTGGGCCGGCGGACCTGATGGTTTCAACCCAGCGGGACATGCAGATTCCTGTTCAAAATCGGGAAGCGGTCGATGGATCTCGGCTGTACGGGCTTGTTTCGCCCTCCAGTAACGCAAATGGACGATAGAACAAAACGGAATGGGAATTCAATCTTTCACACAATAGACGCCACCAAACCATAATTCCGTCTTTCGCATCTTTTCAGCCAATCCAGTTCCAACACAAAATACCTTGAAATTCCTGTGATCCTCTCTCCAATCAGACTACATTGCCCGTTGAAGCCGGAAATTTCCGACGCAGGCCGCGTCCGACTTTGTTCGGTTTCAGTGCACACGACCTGCATCACGGAAATTCCACGGCAGGTCTGATGGTCGCGTTTTTTGTTGATCGGCACCCATGCACCTGTTGGTTTGAAACCAAACGCTCCGCCCTTAGGGAACGCGATGCAGAATACGACAATTGAACCCGAAGCCGTCAAAGATGCTTTGCAACGCATTTTGAAATCGAAACGTTTCGTCTCGTCACAGAATCTCAGTAATTTTCTTCAGTACATTGTTGACCGGAAACTCGCGGGTAAGGCCCGCGATCTGAAGGCCTATTCCATTGCAATAGACGCGTTCGGAAAACCTGCAAGCTTTGATCCTCAAAGTGACCCGATCGTTAGGGTTCATGCAGGCAGACTGCGAACCGCCCTGTCTGAATATTATGCCGGTGACGGCGCTGACGACCCGGTCAGGATTACCGTCCCGACGGGAGGGTATGTCCCGGCATTTGCCATTAAGCCCGAATTCGACAGCGAGGAAGCCGAAGCCGCCGAGCCTGTATCGCGAAAACCGATTGGCCCGGCACCTCCGCCAAGGCTTGTTTCCACACCGACGCTTGTTGCGGTTCTGTTTTGCTTGGCCGCGGCGGGATTGGCCTATCCCTTCGTAGCACTTTTGCTTTCAGGGGCCTCGGACGATCGACCAAACGCAATTGTGGTCTTGATGCGAACCCGTCCGCAACAACCCCAGGCAGAGGCATCAGCCGAACAGTCGACACGCATCTTAAGGAAACTCGGCGCAATATTGTCGCGCAATGAAGCAGTCACGATACGATATCCCGCATCGAACGACACGGCTGAGCGTCAAGCCGACCGGACTTCGGATCAGACGGACTTTTTTGTCAGCGGATGGACGGAAACGACAGAGGCCGGCGAAAAACTGCTGGTCGAATTGTCGAACAGTCGAACCAATTCACTCGTCTGGGCCCGGTCCTTCAGTCTGAGCGACGGCGATCAGAAGATTGATTCCGATCTTGTGATAAAAAAGATCGCGCGAGAGCTTCACACGCAGATTTTCGGAGCCTCAATCAGGGCACTCGAAGGCCGCGATCCGAATACGCTGTCGGCGAGGCAATTGTTCGTTCTTGCAACCTGGATCCCGGGCCCCGCCAAAAACAGCCTGGAATGGGAAAAGGAACGCGTGGACTTGGCTCGTCTCGCGATCGCAAAATCGCCTGAGTTCGGCCCGGCCCATTCTACCCTGGCGGACAAACTGGCCTATCTCGCCGCGGTCGACGGCCCGTCGGACACGGCGGATGCGGCCGCAGAGGCCAAAGCCAGCGCCTTGCGCGCCGTCGAACTCGCACCCGGCGATGTGACGACATTGTTCAACGTAGCCCAGTTTCACTGGCATTCAGGAAACCTGAAAGATTCCATTCGCGCGATGAAACGGGTTCTGGAACTGGATCCCAATCACGGACTGGCGGGCTTTTTTGTCCTGGTTTATCCCTATACGTGCGCGGACGCCCCCGATGACGTCGTAACGGCCGCAATTTCCTTCGACGAGTCGCTGGGAGCCGACAATCCGATACGGTGGGTGACGCTCACATGGCTGGGCTGGCTGCATCTCAACAGGGGTCAATTCGAGCGTGCCCTGGAGGCGGAGAAACGGGCAGCAAACATCTTTCAGATTCCCTATACGGTCATGAGACACGCGGCGATCCTGAACCAACTCGCGCGGGCCGACGAGGCCGCCGTCCTGCTCCAGTCGCAAAAAGACAACTGGCCGAACATCGATCCCGCACATTTTTCAAACGTGACGATGCCGCGACTATGTCGGGATTCTTCCCATGGCGAAACGATGCTTGGATTCTACAGAGACCTCACAAAAGCCATGGCTGGCAAATAGCATTGGTTGGAAGGCCGCCTACCCCAAAACGGCATGACCTGTTGGTATTCTGGGTTCGGGTCGCTTCCAGGCGAGGCCTGGAACGGCAAGTGCAGGGCAACGGCATCCCATGCGCGGACATGGAATGCCGGCTGCTCTCAAAACCGCTTGTTTGCGGCTTTGCGTTTATTCGCTCAAACCATTACCGCAATATCCGTTTGGTGCTGGCAATCCCGCGCGACAAGCGTCGGAAGGGCCGCCGATTTGCTGGATCTGCCACACGAAGCAACAGGGTTTCGGTCTCTCGGATCGCGCGCCGTGCCTCGACCATTGCCTGGCGCAGCACCGTTTTACGGACCGGTCGATAGGAACGGTAGGCGCGACGGTTGTAATCGCGATTCCTGAGGGCGATACGATTGAGGCGTTTGCCGACTTGCAGCAATTGTCTCGCCATTGGACGATGGGCTCGCACGGCGCTTGCGGACCTGCCAATTCGCCTGATCTTCACGGCGAGGCAATGAATCCGGAATTGCGGCAACAACGCTCCGCACTCCCGAGCCAGGCCGTTTACTTTTTTGACCATCACCTTCGGCACGGCCACCGTCAGGGCAACCGGCGGCGGCGTAAGCACCGGTTTCTTGATAACGATTTTCGGAGGGTGTGGCTTTTGTTTGCGTGGCGGCCGCCTGTCGCGACGATGCGTTTGTTCGCCACCACCGCCACCGGAACCCGCTCCATCGGGATCGCCGCCGGCGTCGGCGCCGTTCGGGTCGCCGCCGGCATCGGCACCGTTCGGATCACCGCCGGTATCGGCGCCATTCGGGTCGCCATCGGCATCGGCACCGTTCGGATTGCCGCCGGCATCGGCACCATTCGGATCACTTCCCGCATCCGCGCCGTTCGGATCGCCTCCGGCAGTGCCCCCGTCGCCGCGACCGGCCCGCGCGAGAATCATGTAGCTGCTGGAAGCACTCACACCGTGTCCGGTCGACCCGAGATCCTGCCCAAACAACGGGACGGCAGGCAGACCTGCAAAGGATGGGACCGTGGTCAGAACAAGACTCAGGCAAAGGGATGCCGATCCGATGACCGCAAAGCGGCGGATGGGCCGGAAATAGGTTCGGTTCATTGTTCAGTCTCCTGTTTGAATGGGCATCGCCATGCACCCCCGGGGAGATCCGCGCATTGCCCTGTGATCCGCCGGCAAAGTGCCGACATCTGATCAATTGGGAGACCTGTGTTTCGAGATGATTGCGGGAAGTGTCGCAATTGTATCAACACCGTCGCGTCTGTGTCGTCCCATCCCGCAGAGAGACGAAGGACGCGCGCCGGACCGGCCCAGACCGTTCGAAAGGCCGGGCGACACTTGTAAACAAGCTGGTTTTGTTCCCGCCAACGGGCTATTCAGTCCAAACGGCAGACGCGCATTTCGAAAGGGAATTCATCGAGTGCATCCCTTTGATGTCATCATTGTCATATCCATCGCCTGTTGCGTTGGCTTCGTTCCCGCAATCTATGTGAAATCGGACGCAGTTCTGGCGATCGGTTATTTTGTCGGCAGCACAGCAGGCGCATTCGCTGGCAGCCATATGGCGTTTTGGTGGCTCCCCGGTTCCGGCAAGCCGGGGATCCTCATGGGTGGATTCCTCGGCGCAACGATACTGGTCGGCCTTTGGCACCTCGCACGGCGCCACAACGACAAAACATCCTGTGAGGACGGGTCAGACCCGCCCTCTCAACACATGTAATTTATGACCACACAGCCTGTCGGTCGGGCACGAACCTCAATGCGTCGCTCTGATCTTGCTGTAATCAAGTGTGTTTTCAGGCGGCGATGCACTGATCCCGAGCACATCGGTCCGTCTGGTCATCAGGATGAAGGTGACGCAGGCCAGATAGATTCCGACCACGACCGCGCCGATCCACTGGATCTGTAGCCACTGGCTTTGGAATAAAAGCGTCAGTCCGAACAGCACAGCCACATTGCCGGCAATGTAGATCGGTTTTCCGAAGCGGGCCGGCGTCAGGGACAGATTGTCGGAATAAAGACGAATCAGACTGTCCAGCGAGTTGATGACGAACGTGATGCCGACGAGGATCATGGCTCCGTTGAGCAGCCCGGCTGTCTCGATGCCCTTGGAATAGTAGAAATACAGGATCGAAAACCATATGGCGAGCGGGATCGAGGGAATGATCAGAAGCGCCGCAAGCAGATGCTGGGTCTTCATCCCTCCAACGAAACGCGATGTGAACTGGCCGATCATGATCGACCATGCGAACCACCAGAACAGATAGAATTCGTGATAGTCGTTGATCGGAATGATGAACTTGTGCAGGTTTTCGAAATAGCCGCCGATCAACCCGATCGTCGATCCCATCTCGGCAACGCCGATCCGGGCATTGATCCACATCAGTGCGATCAGCGCGCCGAACAGGAGCGTCGAACCGACACTCAGCACCCTGACAAACTTGATATCCGTACTGGAATAAGCGGCGGCGAGAATAACGCAAAAGACGATGACATAGAACGTCGCGACGACACTTTCCCCGTCCCCGATTTCCGGAATGTAAAACGGCAGGTAGATCAGGAACAAACTGGCGGTGAAGGCGCATGTTCCGATGATGACGATATTGTTCAGGATCTTGACGAACGGAATTTCGAAGAATTTCACCCGTGGTTCGATCACGCAGAAATAGAAACTGGTCAGGAAGTAGAACCCCCAGATCAGGAAGCCCCAGAACCCGAACTCGATCGCCAACGGGTTGGTAAAGCCGTATTCCGCCGCGTTCGCCTTGTCCGCATAGGTCGGGAACTCACCAAGGGGAAACATGATCAGCCCCACATCCAGCCCCGATGTGAACAGGATCGCCATGAAGGTGAAGAGGGGAACCGGCGTCACGCCAATCACCCGCATGTTCCACCATTTCACGGTACAGAACACGACCAGTCCAAGGGCCATGACGATACCGAAGGATATCACCATCGAAAGAAATGTAGCCATTCGCGCCCCCATTTCGAGGCCCCGGACGGAAACCGGAGACCGCGATCTTTTCCCCACGCGACGATCGGTCACCTGGAAGTTTTGTCAAGATTAGCACGTTCATGCAATAAATTGGCGAGTTGTACAAGAAAGTAATCAAGGGCAATAAGCGGGCCGGGCAGGATTGGGGGCAGAATGGGCCGTCGGGACATCAAGGCGATTCGCAGGCTCGAGCTGATCGAAGCAGCCATGTCGGCGATCCATGCGCATGGATTTGCCAACCTGACGGTCAGCCAGATCGCCCAGGACGCCGGCGCGTCGACTGGCAGCATCCATTATTACTTCGGCGGCAAGGAGGCGTTGCTTGAAGCAACGATGCGACATCTGCTTTCGGTTCTGAAACAGGCCGTGCTGCGTCGCCTGGCAGACCAGACCGACCCCGAACAACGCCTGATCGCGGTCGTCGCCGGTAATTTCGACGAGGCGCTTTTTTCCAGCGAATCCTGCAGTGTCTGGACCCAGTTCTGGGCCTACGCGCCCTACGACCCGCGCCTTGCCCGCCTGCAGAGACTCAACAAGCGGCGCGTCCGCAGCAATCTGATTGCCGAACTGAAAATGTTGATGCCGCCGGGTTCCGTGGAAACCGCCTGTATCGCGATCCAGTCCTACATGGACGGCATCTGGGTGCACGCCGCCCAGACAGGTGCGACGCTTTCGACGGAAACGGTACAGGACGACGCAACCCGGTTCCTGAAGCTGCTTATCAGCACCAATGGCTGATCCTGAAACGTCTGTATTTTCAAACATTTCCCAAAAAACCAGCACTCGGAACCCGGATTCCCGATAGACTTTGAGGCAGCCAACTGCTATCAATCTTCCCGTGTGGTTCCGAGCCCGCGCAAGCGCTATCGGATGCAAAAGGGAACACGGTGAAGCGTACCCATCAGGGACTGAGACCGTGGCTGCCCCCGCAACTGTGAACGGCGAGCAAAGCCTTGAACAAGCCACTGGTCAGGTGGAATGCGATGTCGAGTGGTTTTGGCATCACTTCTGAAACGACCGGGAAGGCAAGGCCGAGCAAAGACCCGTGAGCCAGGAGACCTGCCACCGCCCGTCTGTTTCAGACGGTATCCACCAGACGCCGGGGTGAGCGTCATGGCCAGCGGTGACGGAAAACCCAATCCGCAGCCTGTTCTCCCAAGCGTCTCCTGAAGACGCCGGATCGTTCCCTGTTGGGACGGCGCCCGGCGACGACCTGTTTTGGGAGACACTCCATGAAACTTCTTTCTCTGTCGGCCTGGGCAATGGCCGCACTCCTCAGCCTGTCGACAATTTCGGCAAACGCGCACTTTCAATTGCTCTATACGCCTGTCGTCAACCTGGAAAAGGCCGGCGACGTGCTGTTCAAACTGATCTTCTGGCATCCGTTCGAGAACGGGCATGTCATGGATATGGGGCAGCCCGAGCAGTTCTTCTATGTGCACAAAGGCAAGCGCACCGATCTTTTGGATACACTGAATCCGATTACTTTTGAAGGCGTTAGCAACAAGGCGGCTGCCTATGAAGCGAGAATTCCGATCAAACGGGTCGGCGATTACATCCTGACAGTCGTACCCGCGCCCTACTACGAAGAGAGCGAGGATACCTACATCCAACAGGTGACCAAGAGTTTCGTCAATCGCGGCGGTGTGCCAAGCAGTTGGAACGAACCGATCGGACTGGAGACGGAAATCGTCCCACTCAACAAACCGACAAACATTCTCGCCGGATCCACGTTCACCGGCCAGGTGCTGTCAAAAGGCAAGCCTGTCGCCAACGCCGAAGTGGAAGTCGAATTCATGGCCGCCGTACCGGACATGAAGTCCGACAAAGCCGGCCCGCCAACGGCCTCGCCGACACCGGGCGGCGCTGTCGTCGCCATCACCGACGCAAACGGCATGTTCACCTTCGGGATTCCAAAGGCCGGGTTCTGGGGATTTGCCGCGCTCGGGACCGGACCGAAAACCGAATTCAACGGCAAGACGCTGTCTCAGGATGCCGTTATCTGGGTCAGAGCCTACGACGTCAAATGACTCATTGCGCAGAACAAATGTCCGCAGTGCGGGCATCGGACGGGGGAGGCATGCATGCACATAGTTGATGGCGCGCTTTCCAATCCGGTCGTAATTGGCGGCGCGATCCTTGCGGTCGCCGGCATCGGTCTTGGTCTGCGCAATCTCGATGTGGAAAAGATCCCGGCGGCAGGCGTGCTCAGCGCGACCTTCTTCGTCGCCTCGCTGATCCACGTTCCGATCGGTCCGTCAAGCGTGCACCTGATCATGAACGGTCTGGCCGGGCTTGTGCTCGGCTGGGCGGCCTTTCCGGCACTGTTCGTCGGGCTTTTGCTGCAGGCCGTGTTTTTCGGTTTCGGCGGCCTGACGGTCCTCGGGATAAACACCGTCAACATCGCCCTGCCTGCCGTTATCGTCTTTTATCTGTGCCGCCATGGCATGCGTTCGCCGTCGACACGGATCGCCGCGGTCTGGGGGCTTGTCGGCGGCGGCTTTGCAATTGCCCTGACCACGGTGTTCGTCGCTCTGTCGCTGGCGCTGACCGGTGACGAATTCCTGCCGGCTGCGAAGCTGGTATTCTTCGCCCATATCCCGGTGATGGCCATCGAAGGCTTGTTGTGCGCAGCCGCAGTCACACTCGCTCATCGTGTCAAGCCCGATCTCTTCGAAACGTTTTCCCGTTCCAGGCAAAGGTCTTCGACATGAAACCTCTCCCCTGCACTGTTTGGTTGCTCGCCCTGTCTCTGGTTGCAATCGGCTTTCTGCCGGCGTCGGCGCGAGCACACAAGATCATTGCTTCGGTCTATGTGAGCGGCTCTGTCATCGAGGGAGAAATCGGGTTTTCCAATGGCGAGATGGCCGCGAACACCGTGGTCCTGGTCTATGACGATGCGAACAACCGGATCGGAGAGACAAGAACCGATGGTGACGGGTTTTTCGTTTTTACGCCGACAAAGCCCGTGACGCACGTGTTCCGCGCCAATCTCGGTGCCGGCCATGTCGCCGAGGCCCGGCTTGAGGCAGAGGATCTGCCCGAGATTGCGGCACCCCCGGAAGCTGCAGGAGTGATCACCTCCGCTCAGGCCGCAAACGCCCCTGCCGTACCGGTCGACGCAGCCGCAATCGGTAATGGCTTTTCAAGGGAGCAGCGCCTTCTCATCGCCGAAGCGGTCCGCAACGAGGTGCGGCCGCTGCGTCGCGAGATCGCCGCCTATCGTGAAAAGAACGATTTGCAGACCATTCTCGGCGGCATTGGATATATTGTCGGCCTGTTCGGATTATGGTTTTTCATAGCGGCGCGGAAACAGCGCACCGCCGACACGTCAGGAAAAGGCGCGTGAGCATGGCCCACGTTCTCGACGCGAACACGCCCGGATTGACTTCAAAGGGTCTGCCGCGAACCGCCGGCCTGGTCCACAGGCTCGATCCACGCACGAGGATCCTTGCCGCCACCGCGTTTGCGGTTGTCATGGTTGCCGTTGACGGCTTCGCCGCGCTCGGCGTCGGTCTTGTATTCGCGCTTGCCGCGATGGCGTCCGCCAGCCTGCCGGCGGGACCGACCCTTCGTCGAATGGCGGCCATGGATGCCTTCATCATCATCATGATCGCAATGCTGCCGTTCACGGTACCGGGAGAAGCGATGTTTACGGTGTTCGGCTTTCCGGCAAGCTGGCAAGGACTGGTCAAGGCTCTCCAGATAGCACTGACGGCAAACGCTATCGTTCTGATGGTGCTGGCTCTCGTCGGCACCATGGAAGCGGTCACGCTTGGTCACGCCCTGCACAAACTGCGCGTGCCGGTACGCCTTGTCCATCTGTTGCTCTTTACCGTGCGCTACATCGAAGTCCTGCACGAGGAATATCTGCGATTGCGCAGGGCTATGAAGACGAGGGGCTTCACGGCGCGAAACAACCTGCATACCTACCGTTCCTTCGGCTACCTCGTCGGCATGATGCTGGTGCGTGCGCTCGAACGGTCCGAACGTATCCTGCAGGCGATGAAATGCCGCGGTTTCACGGGGCAGATCCCCATGCTGCGCACGCTGACCTTCGCTCGCGCGGATGCTTTGTTCGCGATTCTCTGTCTCGGCATCTTTGCCGTACTTGGTGCTCTGGAGATGTCCTATGCCGGCCCTGCTTGAGCTCGAGGACATCCATTTCGCCTATCCCGGACGCCAACCGGTTCTGAATGGGGCCGATCTGGTCCTCGATGTCGGCGAGCGGCTGTGCATTACCGGGCACAATGGCGCCGGCAAGAGCACCCTCCTGCAGCTCATTGTCGGCCTGCTGCGCCCGGAAAGCGGACGCGTCTCGGCGTTCGGAAAACAATGCGTTGCGGAAGCGGACTTCGTCGAGGTTCGCCGCCGCGCAGGATTGGTGTTTCAGGATCCGGACGACCAATTGTTCTGCCCGACAGTGGCGGAGGACATCGCCTTCGGGCCGCTGAACCTCGGCAAGAGCCCGGACGAAGCGCTGGCGATCGTCGACGATGTGTTGAAAAACCTTGGACTCGCGGCATTCCGCGATCGCATCACCCACAAACTGTCCGGCGGTGAAAAGCGGCTTGTGACCCTTGCGACCGTGCTTGCAATGAACCCGGACGTGCTCCTGCTCGACGAACCGACCAACGCGCTTGACGAGGAAAATGCCGAACGCCTGACCGACATCCTGCTGGGTCTGCCGCAGGCCATGATCATCATTTCCCATGACCCGCACTTTCGACGCAAGATCGCGACGCGCACCTTGCGCATGCAGGCCGGTGTTCTTTCTGTCCCCGAACCGGCATGTCGCCACGCCGAAGGCGCGAATCAGATGCACGAGGCGCCTGTGGACTGATGTTCGCCCTCCTCCGCCACCCGGTTTACCGACTTTTGTTTTCAGCCCAGATTATTTCGCTGGCCGGAACCGGACTGACAACTGTTGCCCTGGGACTGCTTGCGTTCAGGCTGGCCGGGGCGGACGCCGGTGCCGTGCTTGGCACCGCGCTCGCGATCAAGATGGTGGCCTATGTCGGAGTATCGCCGCTGGCCAGGGCATTCCTGGAAGACGTGTCGAGCCGGCGCGTGCTCATCGGGCTCGATCTTGTTCGCACATTTCTGGTCTTGTGCCTCCTGTTCGTTACCGAGATCTGGCAGATCTATGTGCTTATTTTCCTGCTGCAATCGGCCTCGGCAGCGTTCACACCGACATTTCAGGCCGTGATCCCGGAAATCCTGCCGGACGAGAAGGATTATACCAACGCCCTGTCCATGTCGCGACTGGCATACGATTTGGAAAGCATGCTCAGCCCGTTGTTTGCAGCGGCGCTGCTCACGCTTGTTCCATTCAGCCTGCTGTTTGCCGGCACAGGCATCGCCTTTGTCGCATCGGCCGCCCTGGTTTTCGCGTGCACCTTCCCGCCAAGTCCGGCCAAATCCGAACAACTGCCTTTCTGGAGCCGTGTCACCCATGGAATGCGGATTTTCACCGCAACGCCGCGCCTGCGCGGTTTGCTCGCCCTCAATCTCACCATATCCGCCGCCGGCAGCCTTGTGATCGTCAACACTGTGGTCTTTGTCCGGGATCATTTCGGCCGCAGCGAAGCGGAGGTCGCAATAGCCTTTGCCGCCTTTGGTGCCGGATCAATGATGACCGCGCTCATTCTTCCACGGCTGCTGGAACGCATTCTGGATCGCAGTGTGATGCTGGTCGCAGGGATTCTGAGCCCCCTGATCCTGGCCGGATTTGGCGTGGCCTGGTTACTCGCGCCTGTCGGCTGGGCGAGTTTTCTTAGCGTCTGGTTCGCGCTCGGTCTGTGTTATTCCGCCGTACTCACGCCCTCGGGCCGTCTGCTGCGACGGTCCGCCGACGCCGCCGACAGGCCGGCCATTTTTGCGGCACAGTTTGCGCTGTCGCATGCATGCTGGCTGGTCGCTTACCCGGTGGCCGGGTATTCCGGTTCCACGTTCGGGCTCGCCGTCTCGGCGCTGGTTCTCTCTGTCCTCGCCCTGATCGGCTGGTGTGCCGCACTCCTGGTCTGGCCCCAGGGCGCACAACGGGAGCTCGACCATGTGCACACGGACCTCGCCCCCGATCATCCGCATTTGCAAGACGCGGTCAGAACTGAGGACGGTTACCGCCATCGGCACGTTTTTCTGGTGAATTCCCTGCACCGGCAATGGCCGACGCAGGGATGAGACGCTCGCGGGTAGGCGCGCAGAGGCGCGGCTCTGTTCGTCGGAGGTTCCCGCCCGAAAATCAGGCAGCGGCGTTTTCGATTTCGCCGCGTGCCGGATAATCCATCTTCAGGACAAAATCCAGAGATGGGATCAGGTCGGCGAAATGCGGCCGCGCGAACGGCATGGTCTGGACGGCTCCGAAATAGAGCGTTCCATCAGGGCGCACCAGAAACAGGCCGGGCTCGGAAAACAGGTCCGGCTCTTCAACCCCAATCGATGTTTTGCCCCGGCCGGCCGAGACATAAAGGCCCCAGGACCGGGCGGTAGCCAGATCGACACTGTGCGCGATTGCGAGTTCGCCGAGACCCCAGGACGATTTTGCTTCAGTCGCACGCTCTTCAGAATCCGAAGACAGCACAATCACCTCGACGCCGCGTTCGTTGAACTTGGGCTGCAGTTTCTGCAATTCGGTGAGGTAGTTTTTGCAGATCGGGCAATGCAAACCGCGATAGAACACAACCATGGTGAAATTTTCGGGCTTCGACGCGGAAAGCGACCAGGTTCCGCCGCCGACGAGCGGCGCGGTGAGCTCTGGAACCGTCTGGCGTGGTACGAGCGGAGTAAGGTCGGACATGAAATTTCCTTCGGTTGGATGCAAACCGACCCGATCAACCCAATGGTCCAAATAGCCGGTTCGCCAATTATAGACTGATCATTCCAGATATACCGAATATCTGTGCGCGTGCAAGGTGGCATTCCCTGCCGCACATCAGATTAGCGTGAACACGTCTTGAGATCGGGGGCTTGTCGCCTCAATCAACCGATGTATTGATCACCGATAGGAAGGTCTCGCCGAACTCCTGCAGTTTTTTCGGTCCGACACCGTTGACCTCTGCAAGCGCTGACGTGTCACGCGGCTTCAGGGACGCCATTTCGATCAGCGTATTGTCGGAAAACACCACAAAAGCGGGCACGTTGCGCGCCCGGGCCAGATCCAGGCGCAGGGCCTTCAGTTTCGCGAGCAACAGATCGTCCTCGCTGGTCAGTTCGATGACGGGCCTTGGTGTCTTGGGCCCCTTGGTTGAACGTTTGCGGCCGCCCTTTGCATCCGGTGGAATCTCCCGGAACTCGAATCCGCGTTCGCCGCGCAGGATTTCGCGCCCCTGGGCCGTCATCTCCAGACAGCCATATTTCTGGATATTGATGGTCAGCGAGCCGCCGGCAACCATCTGCCGGATGAACGCCTGCCAATATTGCTTGGAATGGTCCTTGCCGACACCGAAAGTCGGCAGCTTGTCGTGACTGCGCTCCAGAATCTTCTGGTTCTGCGCCCCGCGCACCACATCGATAATGTGAGCGGCGCCGAAAAACTGTCCGGTCCTGTGGATTGCCGACAGGATCATCTGCGCCTGCTTGCTGCCGTCGACACGGACCGGAGGACTGATGCAGGTATCGCAATTTCCACAAGCCGCGATCTCCTCGTCGAAATAGGCCAGCAGCGTCTTGCGTCGGCACTGCGCGGCCTCGCAATAGGCGAGCAGCGAATCCAGGCGTTTGTGTTCGCGCAGTTTATGGGCCTCATCCTCCCCGTCCTGATCGATGAACATGCGCCGCATGCGGATATCGTCAAGACCATAAAGCATAAGCGTTTCGGCCGGCGCGCCGTCGCGACCGGCACGGCCGATTTCCTGGTAATAGGCCTCGACGCTGGACGGCAGGTTGAGATGACAGACAAAGCGGATGTCGGGCTTGTCAATGCCCATGCCGAACGCGATCGTCGCCACCATGATCACCGCGCTTTCGCTCATGAAGCGATCCTGGTTGAGCTTGCGTGTTTCCGCCTCCTGTCCCGCGTGATAGGCGATCGCCAGATGACCGGCATCGTTGAGAAAGTCGGCGACTTCCTCGGTATATTTCCGTGACAGGCAGTAGACGATCCCGGATTGTCCCCCCTTGTCCTCCAGAAACGCCGTCAGCTGACGCCGCCAATTGTCCTTGTTGCCGACGGCAAGCTTCAGGTTCGGCCGATCGAACCCCTGGACGATGACGGTACCGGAACCCGGAAACAGTTTTTGGGCGATATCCTTGCGCGTTGCTTCATCCGCCGTCGCAGTGAAGGCTCCGAATGTGGCGTCGACAAACCTGTCCTTGAGCGCGGAAAGCATTTCATATTCCGGTCGGAAATTCGCACCCCATTTTGAGATGCAATGGGCCTCGTCGACGATGAACTGAGACACGTCAAGCGCCGAAAGCGCGTCGAGCATGCGCTCCGTCATCAAACGTTCCGGGGACATATAGATGATCTTCGAGCGCCCCGCGCGTACTGACCTCCAGGCCGCGACCTGATCCTCCCGATGCATGCCGGAATGGATCGACACGGCCTCGACGCCAATCGCTCGGAGCGCCGCAACCTGGTCATCCATCAGCGCAACAAGTGGTGAAATCACCACGGTCAGGCCTCCCGACAGGATTGCGGGGATCTGATAACATAACGACTTGCCGCCGCCGGTCGGCATAACAGCAAGCACATGCTCGCCACCGGCCAGGTGGCCGATAATCCGTTCCTGTCCGGGCCGGAAATCGGCGAACCCGAAAACATCGTGCAAAACGCTTTGTGCCGTCGCAGTCACGCTCAAGATCTTTCATCAGACGGAGGCCGGGAACCGATTCCATCGGTCATCCGGTCGTCTTATAAGCCGAAAGCGAGAGGGTTGGTGTGGAAATTTCAATCCATCTGTTGAAAGGCACGATGGCAGGCGATTGCATCGTCGGCGAAAGGATTCAGCGCATTAATTCCACTTTCGATCGGAAGCGCCGACCACAGCCAGCCCGGGTCAGATCCTGTCGAACAGTCTTGCAAGCGGCAAGAGCCGAGTGAACGTCGACTGGCATGATTCAACCAGCGTTGCCCGCGTTGCCGCTTCCGGCCCATCCAGATCGATCCATCCCATCAAGCCCTTGCGGCGCAACAGGTCCGCGCGCCGATGATCGGACGGATAGCCTGCCGGCACCCGCTTCAGCGCCGGCTCGTCGAAGCGCACGCCATGCGCGGTAAGGTCGGAAAACCGGGTCTCGAAGTCAGTGCCGTCATCGCCGGCGACATGATCCCGGTACCGGCCCAGTGTTTCCTTGTCGAATTCGAATGTTCCGCAACCAAGCGTCAGATAGGTGGTGGACCAGCCGAACATCCAGGCCACCGGTCCGCCATCGGCCGGCGTGAACGACAGATGCACATGGCTGTTATAGGGTGTCTTGTCTTTGGAAAAACGGATATCGCGATTGATCCTGAAGATCTTCGCCTTGTGGTCCCTGCCTGTCAGATCGTCAACGACCGCGTTGAGCGTCGCAGCAAGCTCTTTGGTCGGCGCCTTGATGAAGGTCTCATACGTTTTTCTGTTGTCGGAAAACCATTCGCGATTGTTGTTCGCCTTCAGATCCTTGAGGAACTGCAGCGCTTCGGGCGCATATCCGTCAAAGCTTGGATTTGGCATGATTTCATCCCCATTCACTTCGGCGGCAGCGCGCCGACAAACGACCAGGCAAGTGCGACCCAGTCTTTCAGACGTTCGCCGTCGCAGGCGGTCTCATCGACAAAGACCATGCCGCGCATCGGTCTGCCGGCATTGGCGAGCGGGATGGCACCCGGCCGCGACAATGCCTCGGCCTGATTGTCCTTGCCGACCCGGAACATAAACCGGCCGGTTCCATCCTTCTGCCGGTCCGCACCACCCAGCATGTTGCCATTGACCATGAAACAGGCGCCGCCCATCATGCGTTTTTCGGTGACTGCCCCAAGATCGCCAATCGCATCGCGCATGCGCAGGGCGAGAAGTTCATCATACGCCATAGATCATTGTTCCGACATTTTGGACGCTGAGCAGCACATCAGGTGATCAATTGTCAGCCTTCATTTAACATTTTTGTTAAATAAAATATGTGCGGTCCATAGTCAATTGCGCTTCATACGATAGGGAGGCGCGCACCCTACACTGCACGCCGCCCACCTTTGCATCCCTCACGCGGGCCTGTGTTCCGTTGTCAGATCAGCCCCGTCGCGCGGTTTCGATTGAACCCCGGATTTCGGTCCTGCCGAACCAAGCGTCGCAGTCAAGGCCTGGCCAATCGTCGGAAACTCGAATGAAAACGCCGATGCAAAGGCCTTTTCCGGCACCACATTCTGCCCTCCGAGCAGGATTTCGCGGGCGAAATCGCCCAGCACCAGGCGCAGTGGCCAAGCCGGAACCCGCAGAAAGGAGGGCCGACCGAGCGCCTTGCTCAGCGCCCGGCTGAACTCGGCATTCGACACCGGTTGCGGGGCGGTGGCATTAACCGGGCCGGAAAGATCGAAGGCGTCGATCGCGTGTACGATCAATCGCACGAGATCGTCGAGCGCGATCCACGACATGATCTGCCGGCCATCGCCGATCGGTCCGCCCAACCCAAATTCGAACGGCGTCAGCAACCGCGCCAACAATCCACCCTCAATCCCGAGCACGAGACCGATGCGCATGTTGACGACACGCAGCCCCTGATCCTCGAGCGCTTCGGCCGCCGCTTCCGCAAGCCGGCAGGATTCGTGGGTGAAGCAGGCGGCCGGCGCATCCTCTTCATCGAGCGGTGTCGCATCGCGCACTCCGTACCATCCGATGGCGGAAGCCGACACAAGGACTTCGGGCCGATCGGTCAGGCGTGAGACAAGCGCATCGATATCCCTCAGCCCGTCGACTCTCGACGCAATGATCCGCCGACGCTTGGCCGCAGTCCACAAGCCGTCGGCCACCGGTTCGCCGGCGAGGTTGATGATCGCATCAAGTTTCGTGTCGTCGGCAAGATCGGTGAGGTCGGTAACGATTTTCAAGGGCACAGCAAGCCCGAGGGCCTTTTGCGGATTTCGGGTCAGGACGGTCACGTCATGGCCGGCGCCGACAAGGGCTGCAACCAGACGGCGGCCGACAAACCCGGTACCGCCGGTAATCAGGATTCGTTTGCGTCTCTGAATGTCGGCGGCGAGCGTCGCGGCGTCCCGGGCCACCAGACGCGGTGCGCGCGTTGCTGCCATCCAGTCGCGAAGCGCGAACAGAGCCACTCCGACAGCGGCGATCAGACAGAGCCACGACCAAACGCCGTGGTCGGCCGCGACCAGACCGGTCGGCAATCCGACCCAGGTCAGGAGGACTGGGGCGGCAAGAACCAGAATGGCGCCATAATTCAGGGCAAGCAGCGTGTGATTGATCCGTTCGCTGGCCGGCAAGGCCCGCGTCATGTCCTCTTCGACGAAATCCCAGAGCGTGATGCAGATTTCTGTCCCGAGCAATGCGATCAAAATCCACGCCAGCACGCCGTGCGGCTCGCTCCAGCCGAACGTCAGAAAGATCACGGCATAAAACAGGTTTCTGACGGCGTGCAACCGCAATTCCCGCGCCTGGGACGGACGCCAGGCCAGGCGCTCGGTAAGTTCGTGGTGATAGAGTGTGTCGAAGGCGCCCATGGCGATCTGCAGCGCAATCAGGCTCCAAAGCAGATTGTCAATCATCGGAAAGATCCTCCATATCATGAAATCGGGCGGTCTGGCGAATGAGCGGACCAAACCGGGGATGGCGAAGGTCGAGCGTGAATTCGAATGCGCCTCCGCCAAGGTCGCGATGTCCGACCGTCAGGGCGCCAGGCGACAGCAAGTCCGGCAGCGCAAACCGCCGCCCGAACAGGGTCACAAAGTATCCGGCGCTGCAGAATTCGAGCGTCTGCGCCTTTACCCGCAGCGTCAGCGCCATTCCGAAGCCTCCCGGCAACAACTCCTCCAGCCCTGTCGGACCGGCGAACCGTTTCGCACTGTGCACCACGTGCGGAAAGCCGCCGCGACGACCGTAAAGCCGGGTCCAGACCTGACCGCCCAACAAGGGATTGGCGGTAACGGAGACTGTGGCCGCCTGCCCCTTCTGCCAGATATCGAACGGCAGCGGCGCTCCCGCGAGCCGAAGGGCCTGCGCAAGAAGCCAGCCGAGCCGGCTCATCGTCAAATCGGTCACACATCCGCGGTAAACAGTGCTCTCGCCCGAGGCCAGTCCGTCGCCAAATCGTTTTCGGACCGCAGCCGGAAGCGCACGCCAGTCAGCCGGACGCAGCAAGGTCGCAAACGGAGATCCGCTGCCACGTCGAGTGGGTGCTGGAGCCTCGGAAGTTCGAATGCCGGCACATGGGATTCGGTTCGTTTTCTTCGGTACTTTCTGTACAGACAGAAATTGCATCTCAAGAAATTCCTGTGTTCAATCGTTCGATTACCAAAACCCTTGCAAGAGCAAGCGAAACGGTCGTCTGCCAGGAAATCGGCAAAGCGAATGGGTAGACCGGAAGGACGACCCTTTGACAGCTGTTCCGGCCTAGGACTTCTTCAAAAACGGTGACAGAAGGTCCACAGCTTTCGACCCTAGCTTAATCAACGGTTCGACGGATGCGCGCGGCAGTTTGGCGATCTGCGAATACCAGCCGTTGAGACTGTCGACAAAATCATGCATTTCCGTCAGGCGTTCCCTGGCGGTTGTGCTGACACGGGAATCCTCTCGCGCCTCCTCCAGACAGGCACGCAGAACGTCGAGCGCGGGATCGAGTTCCCTGGCCTTGCGGACAGCGACAATGCGCGTGACCATTTCCCAGATATCTCCGACAGCTTCGAAATGATCGCGACGGTCGCCGGCGACCGGAACCCGGCGGATCAATTGCCAGACGATCAGTTCCTTCAGCGAGTTGGAAACGTTCGAGCGCGCAATGCCCAGCGTCTCCGCAATTTCTTCGGCTGGCAGCGGCCGTTCGCTCAAAAACAGCAAGGCATGGATTTGTGCCACCGAACGATTGACACCCCACTGGTTGCCCATGTCGCCCCAATGCAGGACAAACCGTTTCACCGCAGGCGCAAGTTCTTTCATTTCTTCTGTTATTTCTGTCATGACAGAAATATGTGACGAACCCAGTTATTTGTCAAGCCGGCCGAATGCCGGGAGCGTGCGTCCTCAACCATCCCGCGATTATTTCAGGGTGATCAGTGCCGCGTCCACGGCATCGCGCAGAAACGTTTCATCGCGCAGTTTCCCGCGCGAGAGAACGCGCAATCCCTGCGCCAGCGCAATAAGGAATTTTGCGGTTTTGTCGGCGTCGAGGTTCGCACATATGCTGCCGTCGGCCTGACCGCGTTGAAGGGTTGCGAGCAATTGACCTTCCAGGCGGGCGAACATCCGGTCCAGCACCGATTCGAGATTGCCGCCCTTGTTTTCCATATGAGTCGCAGTGTTGGTCAGAAGGCAGCCGAGCCGCTTGCCTTCCTCGCAGGAGAAAGTGACCAGACTGTCGAAATAGTGCCGGATCGAGGCGGCACCGGAACGGGTCTCGCAACGCAGGATCTCGATCAGTTTGACCGATTCGGTCTCGATGTAATGATCGATCACCGCCAGGAACAAATGTTCCTTGTCGCAAAAGGCATTGTAGAGGCTCGCACGCGACAGGCCGGTCGCATCGGTGAGGTCCTGAATCGAGGTCGCGGCGTAGCCCTTTTGCCAAAACACGTCCATCGCCATCTTTAGGACGACGGCCTTGTCGAAGGTCAGGGGTCTGCCACGTTGGTTCATGCTGCCAATGTAGGGTGTTTTGGCGCGCGCACAAAGCCCCGTCCTATGCAAATGACCCGGACCGTATGCCGGTCCGGGTCGCGGAGGATGGAACAAGCGGTCGATCCCGCGATTTTTCGATGGCGTAGCGATGCAACTGCCCGGCGTCACCCCGCCGTCATGGCCGGCCGGACTTCGCCGGGCCCTGGGATTGTCATGCCATCATCGGAATACAGATTGAGCTTGTTGCGCAAGGTGCGGATGGAGATGCCGAGGATCTTGGCGGCATGGGTCCGGTTGCCGAGGCAATGATCGAGCGTATCCATGATCAGGTCGCATTCGACATCGGCGACCGTACGTCCAACCAGCGACCGGGCAACGGATTCCGCCGTCATCGCCGCGCGGGCTTCCGGCGTTTCCGGCGCCAGCCCGATCATCGCACCGTCCGGCGTGCGGATTGCGTCGAGACCGATTTCATCCCCGCTTGCAAGCAGCACTGCCCGGTGCATGGTGTTTTCCAGTTCGCGAACATTTCCAGGCCATGGATTGGCGGTCAGGTGCTGTTCCGCGTCTTTTGCTATCGGTTTGCGCGGGATTGAGTTCGCCTTGCTGTACCGGGTCGCAAAATACCCGGCCAGGGCCAGAATGTCCGCCGGACGTTGACGCAGGGCCGGAACCTTCAGATTGACCACATTCAGACGATAGAGCAGATCCTCGCGAAAGCGCCCGGCCCGCACGTCATCGGCAAGATTGCGGTTGGACGTCGCGATGATGCGGATATTGACCGGGACCGGTTTCGACCCGCCGACGCGATCGATCACCCGTTCCTGAATCGCCCGCAACAATTTCGCCTGCAGCCGCACATCCATTTCCGAAATCTCATCGAGCAGCAGTGTGCCGCCGTCGGCCTCCTCGAACTTGCCGATCCGGCGGGCAATCGCCCCGGTAAAGGCGCCCTTTTCATGACCGAACAATTCCGATTCCAGCAACGCTTCCGGAATGGCCGCACAGTTGACCGAAATGAAAGGTTTTTTGGCCCGGTTGGATTTGCGGTGGACATGTCGGGCAAGCACCTCCTTACCGGTTCCCGATTCGCCGCTGATCAGAATCGAGGCTTCCGAAGGAGCAACCTGTTCGGCCAGGCTGACCACGGCTCTCATGGCATCGTCACGGACAACAAAGTCCAGACATTCTTCGGCAACGGCCGCCAGTACGGCTCCAATGATTTCGGGGTCCGGCGGCAGCGGCACATATTCCTTGGCTCCGGCATGGATCGCCTTGACGGCAGCCGCCGCATCGGTCCGCGTCCCGCAGGCAACGATCGGAATATGAATGCGTTCGTCGTTCAACTGGGTGACGAGATCTGCGATATCGAGAGCCACGTCGGCCATAAGCAGGTCCGCGCCGCGTCCCGATCGCAGGATCGCCATTCCGATTGCGATCGATTCGGCATGTGTTACCGAAGCACCGCGATCCATGGCGATTTTCGTTGCCGCCGACAATTGTCCGTCCAGGACCCCAACGATGAGAAGACGCATCGTCTATCCTCCTGTTCCATGTCTGTCTGTAATTTGAATGTGGCGCCCGGTTTGCTCCGGATTGTTAACGGTCATTTTTGATAATCTCCGTCATGGTCACGCCCAGTTTGTCTTCGACGAGCACCACCTCGCCCCGTGCGACGAGCCGGTTGTTCACATAAATGTCGATGGCCTCACCGACCTTGCGATCGAGTTCGACCACGGTGCCCGTGCTCATTTTCAACAGGTCGGAGACCTGCATCTTCGAACGACCGAGTATCGCCGACACCCGGACGGGAACGTCGAAGACCGCCTCCAGGTCGGCGGCATTTTGAACATTGCCGGCTTCTTCCTCGCTGCCGTCTTCCGGCGGCGCGGCAGCCATTTCATGTTCAGACAGTTCCAGATCCGTACTGGCTTCCTGTTGTTCGGTTTCCATAGTCCTATCGCTCATCTTCCTCGAGCCCGGCAATCAAGGGCTCCGTCGTTCGGGGTTCGACAATTTGCGACTCAGCGTCCATGGGAAATGCACCCGGGTTCGCCGTGTCCTGAATCCAGCCGTCGGCGGGCATGTCTTCGGGTAAAACGACATCGGGGGACTCGGCCCCATCGGCTTCTGATTCGGGTATCGCCTGCGTGTTCGGTACCGGCTCGCTCGAGGAGGTCTGATCGCGGGAAGCGGTTGCGTCCGATGGTTCTGCATCCAGATTGTCCGGATGCAAGTCATCCTGAACGGTGCCATCGCTGCCCGGAAATTCCTCTTCTTGATCTATACCCGTCTCCACTTGGTCCGGTTCCGGGCTGTCCGCGACCGGTTCGGCATCCGCCGGCATCTCCATGCCAGATTCGTAATCAATCGTGGCGTCGCCGAGATAGTCGACAATCGCGGCATCCACCGCTGCAACAACCTCGGAACGCTCGAACAGAATTCCGCCATCGGCCCACTCGATCCGGCAATCACCGGGCTTGGTTTCCGGTTCGCCGAGGATCAGCAACCGCCCTTCGAAACCGTTTTTAGCAGCCAGCGATTCGATCGGCTCTTTCAGGCGGTCGACGAATGCTTCGTTAACACGAATTGCCAGGTGCCGTACGTTGCGCAGGGGGGCCAGACATTCGGTGATCAGACCCATGATCTGGTCGTCGGAGTAATGTGTCAGCGCGAAGCCTGCTATCTTTTTGGCAATCGTCGCGCTCAAGACCATCGCATCGGCCTCGATGCGCTTCAGGTCGCCGTCGATCAGCGCGATCATCTTGTCAGCAGCTTCGCTCATACGCTGCGTCTTCAGGGTCAGCTGTTCATGCACTTCATCCTGTGCGTTTTGTTGCCCCTCGGCAAATCCGCGTTGATAGGCCGCCGCTTCCGCATTCTTCAGTTCCTGCAGGTGAATCTCCAGATCCACTTTCGGAACTTCTTCTTCCACCTCCTCTTCAGGCACGGCGACCACCTCCGGCGGCGGCGCGGTGAAGTCGTTATCGAAAAGAAATCTTACAGGTGCACCCATCATTTTGCCGTCTAATAGATCAGTTCATCATCGGAATTGCCCTTGGCGATCGTAATATCGCCCTTGGCCGCCAGGTCCTTGGCCACATTCACCATCGCACCCTGAGCCTCATCCACGTCGCGCAGACGCACGGCACCCATCGAATCCATATCGTCCTGCATCATCTTTGCCGCCCGTTGCGACATGTTGCTGAAGAAAAATTCACGTACCGACTCGTTTGCGCCCTTCAAAGCCGTGGCAAGTTGATCTTTTTCCACGCTGCGCAACAGGGTCTGCACACTTGCCGCATCGAGTTTGGACAGGTCATCGAAGGTGAACATCAGGTTCTTGATTTTTTCGGCCGATTCGCGGTTCTCGTCTTCCAGTGCGGTAATGAATCTGGCCTCAGTCTGCCTGTCGAAATTGTTGAAGATATCTGCCATCAATTCATGCGAATCGCGCCGCGTCGTATGCGACAGGTTCGACATGAATTCGATCCTCAGCGTTTGTTCCACCTTCTCCAGCACATCTTTCTGTACTGCTTCCATACGCAACATCCGATTGACAACCTCAAGCGCGAACTCTTCGGGAAGATTGCCCAGGACCCGCGCGGCGTGATCGGAATTGATTTTCGACAGCACCAGGGCGACGGTCTGCGGGTATTCGTTCTTCAGATAGTTGGCGAGCACGTTCTCCTGAACATTGGAGAGTTTTTCCCACATGTTGCGCCCGGCCGGTCCGCGAATTTCCTCCATAATGCCGTTCACCCGATCAGACGGCAGGAACGATCCAAGCAGACGCTCCGTGGAATCGAAGTTGCCCAGCAGCGCGCCACGCGCCGACAATTTGTTGACGAAGTCAACGAACAATTGTTCGAGCATGTCCGGAGTGATCGGCCCAACCCGGGACATGGCAATGGAAATCTGCTTGATTTCGATATCGTCCAGTTTTTCCCAAAGCACCTTGCCATATTCTTCGCCGAGCGCCAGCAACAGCACGGCCGCCCTCTCGGGCCCGAGCAGTTCGCGATGTTCCTGGTCGCTGCTTATCTGAAGTCCCTGTCCGGGTGCTCCCGACATGACCTACGCCGCCTCCTGCAACCAGTTGCGCAGAATTGCCGCGGCTTCGTTCGGATAATCGTCGATCAGGCCGGACACGTGCTGGATGGTCTGCAACTGAACCTCGCCCTCGGCTTTCGCCTTCTCGATCCAGTCGAAACGCGGATTTCCTTCCTCATCGAGCGGAATTTCCGATTTCACAATCGCTCCGTCAGCGAGAGGTTCGCCATCCGGCCCTTCAAGCACCGGCGTTCCATCCTCGTTCATCAGCACAGGCGTACCATCTTCGGACAACGTCACCGGTTCTTCCTCCGCAAACACCCGTTTCAGCAACGGACGCACGGCAAACAACATCACCAGCAGTCCGAGCAGGAGCGTGACGCCAAGTTCGATCAGGTACATGACGTCGTTTTTGGTGAAGTCGAACAGGCCCGGTTCCGTCGCGGTATCCGCCAGCAGATCCGGTCGTTCGGCAAAGCGCAGGTTGATGACCTCGACGATGTCGCCGCGAGCCTGATCGAATCCGGCAGCCGACCGAACCAGCGCCGCGATTCGATCCAGATCCTCCTGCGGCCGCGGTTGGTAAGCAAGGTCGCCGTTTGCATCCGGGGCATAGATCCCATCGACAAGCACCGCCACCGAAAGACGTTTGATGCGACCGGCTTCGAGAATCTGGGTCTTGGTCGTCTTTGACACTTCGTAGTTGACGATTTCTTCTGTGGTGTTGCTGGCTTCCTGATTTGTCGGCGTCTCTTGCTCGCCGGCCTGGTCGGCGTTCGGGAGTTGATTGCCGGCAGTGACACCGTCTTCGGCTTCCGAACTGGTCGACGATTCTTCCCGGGTTTGAGTAGACCGCACGACCTGGCCTTCCGGGTCGAATTCTTCAGAAGTCTGCGTAATCCGGTTGTAGTCCAGCTCTGCCGAAACCTCGACACGGGCCCGGCCGGGCCCGACAACATTGGTGATGATATCTTCAATCTGGTGTTTCAAGCGGTTTTCGAAGGCAAGATTGCGTTCCTGAACCGTGTTGCCCATCAGGCTCTTGTCGTCGGATTCGACGCCGCTTGCCAGCAGACGTCCCGTCTCGTCGACGATCGACACACGCTGCGGCGACAGGCCTTCAACAGCGGTCGCGACCAGATGCTGAATGGCCTTGATCTGTGCCACATCGAGCGCGCCCCGCGATTTCAGCACGATTGATGCCGAGGGCTGCTTGCGCTCGCGCCTGAACAGTTCCCGCGTCGGGATCACCAGATGCACCCGGGCGGCGACGACCCGGTCGATGGCGCGTATTGTTCGGGTCAGTTCCCCCTCGAGTGCACGCAAATGGTTGATGTTCTGAACGAAATTGGTCGCGCCCAACGTATCGGTCTTGTCGAAGATTTCGTAACCGATTGATCCACCGGTCGGCAGTCCCTGTTCTGCCAACTGCATGCGAACCCGCAAAACGCTGTCCTTGGCAATGAGAATGGACGAGCCGTCGGAACGGGTTTCATAGGGTATGTTGCGGGATTCGAGTTCGCTGATGACCGCAGCCGAATCTTCGAACGTCAGGTCAGTGTAAAGGGGCGCCATGGGCTCGGTGGAGAAACGGAACGTTATGAACGACAAGAAGCCGATCAGAATCGCCGTTACCGCGACCATGGCGCCCAAGCGGGCGGGGCCTAGAGATTTAAGGAATTCGAAAAACCCATTCACAAAACTTTTCCGCCGCTTTTCCGTTCACACCCAGTCAAAGCGCGGGACCGTGGGATTTGGCAGGACAGGGTCGGACCACAGCGCTTCGGCTAGGCAGGAATTTCCCACCATCATGGTAAACAAGGGATTAACGCGGGGGCAAAAATTGCCGGGTCGGGTACGATCATTGCCGGTCAAAGGCCGATCACTGCGGAATACGCTGGAAAACATTTTTGTATAAAACAACGAATGACGTTTTGGCCGGGGCGGGCACGCATGAGACGGCGCGGGGACCGGTGCACCGAATAGCCGGCATTTCAAAAGAAAAAAGGGCTGACGGAAATCCGTCAGCCCCTTTCAATTCTTAAACACCTGACAAGGGGAAAATCGCGTCATCCCCACCTCAGTTGTTCATCCGACTCACCGCCTATCCGCGATATTGTTGAATTCGGGTCGTCCGCAGCCCTGCCAAACCATGACTTTCGATCGACGCCTGCCAGGAAAGGAACTCTTCCACTGTCAGGGTGTAGCGTTGACATGCCTCGTCAAGGGAAAGAAGACCGCCGCGAACTGCAGCGACAACTTCGGCTTTTCTGCGAATGACCCACCTGCGGGTCGAAGGCGGCGGAAGGTCTGCGACAGTAAGCGGACTTCCGTCCGGTCCAATCACATACTTTACGCGTGGTCGTATACTTTCGGTCATTTTACTCTCTACAAATCCTGACCTGGACAAACAGAGAGTAACCCAATGCTTTTAAAAATTGACTAAGCCGTGATCAACCAATCGGTAACGAATTG
>Ga0207422_1001966_pt1 | contig 32199 bp, 25 predicted proteins | sample MarCyaLeptolynsp_FD_187757 | JGI IMG/M metagenome (GOLD analysis project Ga0207422, IMG submission 187757) | Marine cyanobacterial communities from Panama - species 1 Leptolyngbya sp. (SPAdes) | ecosystem: Environmental > Aquatic > Marine > Unclassified | place: Panama: Panama City | collected... | reverse complement strand
GCTGTTGAGGCCCCACGTGACGAGCAACGGGTTCTTGCTTCGCAAATCGCGCTTTGGAGCGGGGGGCCGCCCGCCGATCTGGGGGTGCGGCAGCGGTGCGAGGACGCGCGAGACCTTCGAGCACGGCTCGAAGGCGGCACGGCTGGAGCCGTGCGCCACGTCGGGTGCGGGCTGTTAGGCGTTGATGTCGTAGTTTTCGCGGTGGATGCCTAGGTCGCCGCGGACGACTACGTTCGAGCGGAAGGTTTCTTCCAGCTCTTGGAGGTAGGCGTTGTCGCGGGACTTTAGCACGCGGGCGACCTCGGGGTGGACGCGGATGGTCACGTCCTTGGCGCCTTTGCGCTTGGCGGCGGCCTTCTGCGCCTCTTCGAGGATTTCGAAGATCATCGTCTCGACCGACTTGACGTGGCCGGAGCCGTCGCAGGCCGAGCAGGGAGCGGAAAGAGTCCGTTCGAGGGACTGCTTGACGCGCTTGCGGGTGACGGCGATGAGACCGAATTCGTTGAACGACAGAGCCTTCGACGGCGAGCGGTCGGTGCGCAGGGCGCGTTCGAGCGCTTGCATGACGAGCTTGCGGTTGGCGCGGTCGTCCATGTCGATGAAGTCGAGGATGATGATGCCGCCCAGATCGCGCAGGCGCATCTGACGGACGGCTTCTTCCGCCGCCTCGAGGTTGGTCTTGACGATGGTGTCTTCGAGGCGGTTCGACTTGCCGACGAACTTTCCGGTGTTGACGTCGATCGCGACGAGGGCCTCGGTCTGGTTGATGACGAGGTAGCCGCCGGATTTGAGCCAGACTTTTGGCCGCAGCGCCTTCTCAATTTCTTTGGAGACGCCGAATTCGTCGAAGATCGGTTTCTCGCGCGAGTAGAGTTTGACGCGGTCGACGAGTTCGGGTTGGAAGCGCTCCATGAAGCGCAGGACGCGCTCGTACTCCTCTTCCGAGTCGACCCAGATGGTCTTGAAGTTTTGGCCGAGTTGGTCGCGCAGGATGCGCTCGACGACGTCGAGATCCTGGTGGAGGATGGCGGGCGATTGGCGTCGTTCGGCCTTCTCCTCGATCGAGCGCCAGAGGCCGATCAGGAAACGCATGTCGGAGACGAGCGATTCGTCGCCGGCGGTCTGGCCGGCCGTGCGCACGATGAAGCCGCCGGGCGCGCCGTCCATGTTGTCGCGGATCAGGCGACGCAGGCGCAGGCGTTCGGCGTCGGAGTGGATCTTGCGCGAGACGCCGACGTGGGCGACGGTCGGCATGTAGACCAGGTAGCGGCCGGGGAGGGCGATGTGCGAGGTGATGCGGGCCCCCTTCTTGCCGAGCGGCTCCTTGGCGATCTGGACGACGACGTCTTGGCCGGGCTTGAGCAGATCGGCGATGCGCGGTTGGCCCGAATCGTTCTCGGAGGTCGTCTCGGCGGCCTTCTGCTTGTCGCGACCGCGTCCGCCACGACCGCGTCGGCGGCCTCCGCGGCGGCCTTTGTCTTCGCGCTCTTCGTCGGCGTCGTCGGATGACTCGTCGACGGGTTGGCCGGGGGCGAGTTCGTGTCCGTCGGCGTCGCGTTCGACTTCGTCGGCGAGGACGCCGGCGTCCTCGTCTTTCGGCTCATCGCCGTCTTTCGCTTCGTCGCGGTTGCGTCCGCCTCGGCGTCCGCGCCCGCGGCCGCGGCGACCGCGACGGGGGGCGCGATCGTCGGAGCGGTCGCGGACTTCGGCTTCTTCGGCGGAGGCGTCTTCTTCGTCTTCGTCGGTCTCGTCGTCCGAGTCGTCGTTATCGGTGTCGTCGCTATCGGTGTCGTCGTCGGCTTTCTCGTCTTCGTCCTCGTTGTCGTCTTCTTTGTCCGAGTCCTCGGAGTCGTCGTCGGATTCGGACTTCTCGTCGTCGGAATCGTCGTCTTCGGAATCGGGATCTTCTTCGTCGTCGCTGTCTGAGTCGGCTTGGTCGTCGTCGGTCGACTCCTCGTCGGACGAGTCCTCATCCTCTTCGGCGGAGGCCTCTTCGTCGGACTCGGACGCCTCGGAGTCGTCCTCGGCTTCCTCGTCCCCTTCCTCGTCCTCGTCCACCTCGACTTCGACCTCTTCGTAGACCCACTCGATCTCTTCGTCGTCGGCGTATTCGAGGGCCTCTTCGCCTTCGACGATCTCGACTTCGTACTCGTCCGAGTCGTCCTCTTCTTCCTCGACGGGCTCGTTCTCGTCGCGGTACTTTCTCAGCGACTCGCCGGGAAGGACGGTGAAGTCGTCGTCTTCTTCTTCCTTGCGCTTGGGGGGCTCGTCGTCGCCTTCATCGCGGCGGCGGGGCTTGCTGCGCAGATCGGATTCTTCGCGGGATCGATCGTCGTCGCCGCGCCCTCGGCCGCGTCCGCCGCGGCCACGACGGCGACGGCCCCGACCGCGACCGCCTTCGCGCTCGCGGTCTTCGGATTCCTCGCCGTCGTTGGACTTTGCTTCGCGCTCGTCGTCTCGTTTGTCGTCGGCCGAACGGTCGTCTCCGCCGCGTCCTCCGCGACGTCGTCTGCCGCGCCGTCCGCGTCCGCCGCGCCGGTTTTCGCGATCGCCGTCGCGGTCTCCCGAGCCTCCGTCGGCTTCGCGTGCGCCGCGGCCGACGGCTTCGTCGTCCTCGTCGTCCATCGAGCCTTCCTCGATGTCGGCGGTCTGGTCGATGACGTCGGAGACGTAGAGGAAGGCGTCGCGTTCGAGGCCGACCTTGACGAAGGCCGACTGCATGCCGGGAAGTACGCGGCTGACGCGGCCTTTGTAGATGTTGCCGGCGAGCGCGTGATCGGATGCGCGCTCAATCGAGATTTCAACGACGCGGTCGTCTTCGAGCGTGGCCACCCGCGTCTCGTGCGCGGTCGCGGATACGACGAGTTCTTTCGACAATGGAGTCCTCCTGGCGGTCGGAGGTCTCAAGCGGGGCGGTCCCGGCCAGAAGCCGGCTGAATGGAAGTTGGGAATGAATTTGCGATAGGCGCTGCGGCATCAGAGGCTGGCCCCCTGACGGGGAGAGGCGATCCGTGGATGGATTCTCTCTTTCATTCCTGTTCTTCCGGGGCGGAGCGTTGCGGGAAGCTCGCTCGACGCCCGATCTGTCCCTCGGAACGCGGTGGGCGCGTTCCTCTCGAAACCTGACCGAATCTCTACCGATTCCAAACTTTTCAAACGGTTTCGCCGGGGATCGCTCCCCGACGAAGAAACTTTTCCGGCGATTGTCGCACGTCGGAGGGCGTTTGTGGGCGATCAATTCGCGAAACGTCTCAATCGCACGTTATTCACTAACCCTAGCATCAAGAAGATGGTCAGCGTGGACGAGCCTCCGTAGCTCATCAGCGGCAGCGGGATGCCGGTGACGGGCATCTTGTTGACCACCATGCCGACGTTCACCAAGATGTGGAACAGCAGCAGCGCCGCCACGGACATGCAGATGTGCAGCCCGGCGGCGTCGGCGGCCGTCTGGGCGTTGTTGACGATCTTCATCAGCAGCGCGAAGTAGAGCGTCATGGCGATACAGACGCCGACGAACCCGGCCTCTTCGGCGTAGGAGGCGAAGATGAAGTCCGTGTGCGGCTCAGGCAGGAAGCGTAACTGCGTCTGCGAGCCGCGCGAGAAGCCTTGGCCCCAGATGCCGCCCGAGCCGACGGCGATCTTCGATTGCAGCGACTGGTAGCCCTTGCCGCGGGGGTCTTGCTCGGGGTCGAGGAAGGCGGTCAGGCGCTCCTGCTGGTATTCGGGCATCACCTTCCACGCGACCGGCGCCAGCAAGACGGCGATCAGCGCGGCGACGGCGACGTACTTCCAACGGATGCCGGCGAGGAAGACGCCCATCGCCAGGATCGGCACGTAGCTGAGCGAGGTCGACAGATCCGGCTGGCGCATGACGAGGAAGATCGCCAGCCCGACCCAGCCGGCCGTCTTCAAGATCGTGCGCATCGACCCGCGCTCGCCCTGGATCTGGCTGAGATAGCGCGCGACGAGCAGGATCAAGACGACCTTCAGAAACTCCGAGACTTGCAGGTTAGGCAACCCGGGGATCTGCAGCCAGCGACGCGATCCGTTGATCACCGGCCCGAAGGCCCACACGGCGCCAAGGCCGAGCAGCGACACGGCGTAGAAGGCGGGCGACTGCTCGACCAGCCAGTGGTAGTCGACCGTCGTCGCCAGCCACATGATGCCGATCCCGACCGCGATCCACATGCCTTGGCGCAGGTAGGCGTCTTGCCAGGGCGTGTTGCGGGTCGCCGAGTAGATCTCGATCACGCCCAGGGCGCTGATCATTAGGGCGAGGCCGAGCAGGGCCCAATCGAAATCGCGCCAGGAGGTCTGTTCGTTCACGGGGAGACCTCCTCGGTTGCGGCGAATGTGGGCCGGTCGATCGCGGGCGCGGCCGGGCTGTCGGGTCGGTCGGCGGGGGCGGGGCGGCGGTTCGCCCACTCGACGCGCCGCTGCTTGTCGAGATAGGCCTTGATCACGTCGCGCACCATCGGGCTCGCGAGCGAACCGTGCTCGCCGTTTTCCCACAGCGTGGCGACGACGATCTTCGGTTCGCGACAGGGCGCGAAGGCGACGAACCAGCCGTCGTCGAGCAGCCGGTCGTTGGTGTTGGTGGCGGCGAAGGAGCGGGAAACGCGTTGTGCGCTGCCGGTCTTTCCGCAGATGTCGTAGCCGTCGAGGCGGGCGCGCGCGCCGGTGCCGCCGTCGTTGACTACGCCCCACATGCCGCGCACGATCGGGCTGAGAGTGCGGTTGGAAATCTCGAAGAGTTCGGGGTCGGGCGCCTGGTAGTCCTCGGTCAGTGCGCGGCGGTCGTCGTGGCTGAGCAGATGCGGGCGATGCCAGGCGCCGCCGGTGGCGAGACCGGCGATCGAGTAGGCCGCTTGCAAGGGCGTGACGGTGAGCGCGCCTTGGCCGATCGAGACGGAGATCGTCTCGCCCGGCCACCAGCGGTCGAGGTAGCGCCGCGCCTTCCAGCCGACCGAGGGCACGATGCCCTCTTGCTCGTTGGGCAGGTCGATGCCGGTGCGCTTGCCGAAGCCCGCCAGCTCGGCGAACTCGGCGATGCGGTCGACGCCGAGCTCCTTGCCGACCGTGTAGAAGTACACGTCGCAGCTCTCGACGAGCGCCTTTTCGAGATCGACCCAGCCGTGACCGGCCGAGCGGTGGCAGCGGAAGAAGCGGCCGTAGAAGCTCTGTCCGCCGCCGCAGTGGACTTGGAAGGATCGGTTGACGACGCCGGTTGAGAGCGCCGCCAGACCCATGATCGGTTTGAAGATCGAACCCGGCGCCAACTGTGCCTGGATCGACCGATTGAGCATCGGCTTGTCGGGATCTTCGACGTAGCTCTTCCACGTCTTGGCCGCGATGCCGCCGACGAAGCGGTTGGGATCGTAGCTCGGCGCGGAGACCATCGCGAGCACTTCGCCGGTGTGCGGATCGAGCGCGACGATCGAGCCGCGGCGCCCTTCCATGGCGAGTTCAGCGACGGCTTGGACGTCGAGATCGATGGTGAGCTGGAGGTTGCGGCCGGGTGTGGCGGGGACCACGTCGAGGTCGCGCACGCGGCGCGAGCGGCTGTCGACCATCACCAGGCGGCGACCGTTCTCGCCCGAGAGGACGTCGTTGTACTGCCGCTCGATGCCGGCTTTGCCGATCTCGGCGCCGCGCTCGACCAGAGCGAATTCGTCGAGCTGGAGTTCGCGCTCGCTGATCTCGCCGACGTATCCGACGACGTGCGCCGCCAGGCCCTCGCGCGGGTAGAGCCGCCGTTGCGAGCGGATGATCTCGAGATCCGGCAACTGCGACTTGTGGGCTTCGAGGAAGGCGACTTCGGCCTGCGTCAGGTTCTCTTTGAGGACCGTTTGCTGGTAGTTGGAGCGGCGCAGGTCTTCGAGGCGTTCCTCGACTTGCTCCGGCGTCAAAGTGAGGCCGTCGGCGGCGAACTGGAGCGCCTCCCGGTCGACGTCTTGCCCGGAGAGCAGGACGGAGAAGGCCGGGGCGTTGTCGACGATCAAGCGGCCGTCGCGGTCGAAGATCTTTCCGCGCGGAGCGACGATCGGCAACGACTTGACGGAGTTGTTGGCGGCGCGCGCTTCGTACTCTTCCGGGTTGCGGACTTGGAGTTGCCAGAAGCCTGCGAGCAGCCACAGAAAGAGCATCGCGGCGACGTACTGGAAGACGGTCGTCTCGACGTCGCGGTTGTAGCGATCGTTGGAAGAGTACTCGCTCACGGCCTGGGCCTCAGCGGATCGAGCAGGCGGAAGATTAGGATAGCGACTCCGGCGTGGGTGGCCGCCAGGATCAGCGTGCGCGCCGGGTCGAGACTCGCCGAGCCGCCGAGCAGCGCGCTTTGCAGCATCCAGAACAAGATGGCGTGGGCCAGATAGAACGCCGACGCCAGCACGCCGCGCGCGCCCGGAAAATCGACCTCAATCAACAGGCTGACCGATCCCGCCGCGTAGCCCACGATCGTCTTGAGGATGCCGAACAGCCCGATCGGCCCGTTGGTGAGCGAGTCCTGCGCCAGACCGACGGCCATCCCGATCAGCATGCCCGCCAAGACGTTGCGGCTGAGCAGCGCCAGATAGACGACGGCGAGCAGCGGCAGGTCGATCAGTCCGGCGAACGGCAGGTGCGCGGGAAGCAAGGTCTGGAGCGCGAGCGCGGCCAGACAGACGACCAGTTGGAGGCCCGGGTGGAGCTTGGCCGGCTGCGGCCCGAGCGGGCGTAGCGGCTCATGGACGCTGCTGATCGGCCTCACGGCTGCGTCCCCTGTTCATTGGTTGTAGAGGGCGCTTCCGTGTCTCCGACGAACTCATCTGAAGCCGGCGTGCCGCGATTGAAGTCCGGAGTCCGCCCGTTGGGGTTGGTGCGGCCCAGCTCGACGTTTTGCGATTCGGCGATGGCGCGGTAGCGTTGCTTCAAGCGATCGGCGTCGGTGAGGCTCGGATCGGCGGGGGGCGCCAAGCCTCCAGGGGCCGGCGGGTCGTCGAGCGAGGGCAACGGGAGCAGCGAACTCGGCAACTGCGGACGGCTCGGTTCGGGCAGCGCTTCATGGACCGGCGACGTCAGCACGAGCACGTCGTCCAACCGGTCCAGCCGCGCGAACGGCTCCACCCAGATCTCCTGAAAATCGCTGCCGGGTTCGAGCCGAACGACGCGACCGATCGGCAGGCCCTTGGGATAGACGCGGTCGTCGCCCGAGGTGTAGACGGTCTCGCCTTCGCGGACTTCGACTTCGGGCGCCACGTAGTCGAGCAGGCACTCGTCGCCGCCGCGACCTTTCAAGACCCCGCGCACGCGCGAGTCGCCCAGAACGGCCCCGGCGCCCGAATCGACGTCGTTGATCAGCAGCACCAAGGAGGACGACGGGTACGAGGCCTCGACTTTTCCGACGATGCCGTCCGCGGTGACGACCGGCATTCCGGGCCGGACGCCGTCGCCGCGGCCTTGGTCGAGCAGGATCTCGCGGGCGCTCGATCCGGCCCCGCCGCCGATCACCTCCGCCGTCAGACTCTGAGACGGAGAGCGCTTCTGGTAGGCGATCAAGTCCTCGCGTCGGGCGGTCTGCTCGAGCTTGCGCTGGAGTTGCTCGTTCTCCATGCGCAGGCGATCGAGTTCGCTCTCCATGCGCTCGTTTTCGTCGCGCGCGCCGACCAGCCAGACGTAGTTGTTCCAGAAATCGGAGAGGAAGCTGAAGCCGCCGTGGAGGGTCTTGTTGACCGGGGTGACGGCGCCGACGGTCCAGGCGCGCAGCAGGGTCATGTCGTCGTCGCGGCGCACCTGGTAGCCGACCAGGATGAGCTGGAAGACGACGGCGGCGATCAGCGCGGCAATGTCTCGACCCCGGCCCCAGAAGCTCACGGCGTTACTCCAGCGAGATGCGGCGCAGAAGGTTGAAGTCGCTCAACATGCGACCCGTGCCGAGAACCACCGATGCCAGCGGGTCCTCGGCGATCGAAACCGGCAGCCCGGTCTCTTCGCGAATGCGTACGTCCAGGTTGCGCAGCAGCGCGCCTCCGCCCGAGAGCACGATGCCGCGGTCGGAGATGTCGGCCGAGAGCTCGGGCGGCGTACGTTCGAGCGCGACTCGGATGGCGTTCATGATGGTGCCTACGCAATCGGCCAGGGCTTCGCGGATTTCGGAATCGTCGACGGTGACGGTCCGCGGCACGCCCTCGATTAGGTTGCGTCCCTTGATCTCCATCGTCAAGGGTTTGTCGAGCTTGTAGGCCGAACCGACCTCCATCTTGACGCGCTCGGCGGTGCGCTCGCCGATCAGCAGGTTGTACTTCTTCTTGAGGTAGTTGATGATCGCCTCGTCCATCTCATTGCCCGCGACGCGGACCGAGCGGGAATAGACGATGCCCGACATGGAGATGACGGCGACGTCGGTGGTGCCGCCGCCGATATCGACGACCATGTTGCCCGAGGGTTCGGTGATGGGCAGACCGGCGCCGATGGCGGCCACCATCGCCTGCTCGACCAAGTGGACCTCGGAGGCGTGGGCGCGGTAGGCCGAGTCCTTGACGGCGCGGTTCTCGACGGGGGTGATCTCGCTGGGGACGCCGATGACGATGCGCGGATGGACCAGCATCCGGCGGTTGTGCGCCTTTTGGATGAAGTAGGTCAACATCTTCTCGGTGACTTTGAAGTCGGCGATGACGCCGTCTTTCATCGGCCGGATGGCGACGATGTTGCCGGGGGTGCGACCGATCATCTCCTTGGCTTCTTTGCCGACCGCTTCCACCTCGCCGGTCACTTTGTTGATGGCGACGATGGAGGGTTCATTGACCACGATGCCGTGCCCGGCTACGAAGACGAGGGTGTTCGCCGTCCCGAGATCGATCGCCAGGTCGCGAGAAAACAGACTGAACAGAGACCGAAAGTTCATCCGGACGTATCACCAACCGTATTTTGACGTTCGGGACTGCGCGCCGTTGCGGGAGGAGGCCGGCGACAGGCCTACAACTAGAAACATACGAGCGAACTAACCGCAGGCTAGGACTCGCGGGCGCGGGATATTCAGTATAGACGAGTCCGAAATTCGTTGCGCGGACCGCCGCGGAGGCTAGGCGGGGCGTAGATTTCGCTCGGCGTCCGGGCGGCGGATGTACTCCGCTTCGACCTGTTCGGGCTTGAGCGGCGGGCGGGAGGCGGCGAGACGCGCTTGGGCTTCGACGGCGTTTCCTACGACGGCTCGCTCCTCGTCGGCGGGTAAGGGAGCGGCGCCTTCGGACGTGAAGATCGCGTCGTCGGCGCCGACCCAGAGTGGGCGGTGCGCAGCGGCTTCCTGGCGGAAACGGTCCCAGCTCCAGGCGGCGGGCTCGACCAGGACCTCCATTTGGGGACCGTAGACGGCGCCGTAGACCTCTTCGCGACGGGCGTCGAGCACGGCGGCTCGGTTGCGGCTTTCCGGAACGGCGGCGGCGACGGCTTCGAGGTTCGAGACCGGGGCGACCGGCTTGCCGTGAACCTCGGCGAGCGATTTGGCGGCGGTCATGCCGACGCGGATGCCGGTGAACGAGCCGGGCCCGGAGGCCGGGGCCCACAGGTCGACGTCGCCCGTCTTGAGGCCGTGTTCGGCGAGCAGGGCTTGGATCTCTTGGAACAGCACGGCGGCGAGGCCGTCTTCCGATTCGAGCGTACGCCTGCCGACGACTTCATCGTTGCGAGCGAGGGCGAGGGCGCCGATTCGGGCGGAGGCGTCGATGGCTAGGGTCCACATGTTCCGGTCTCGTTTCCAGGCTACTTGGTCTTAACGGGATCGGACGGGCGGTCGGGCAGCGTCATCGGCTGCTCGCGGATCATGCGCGTGACTTCGGCGATGCCGCGTTCGAGCTGCGGGTCGCGCCCGGCGAGAATGGAGGCCGGATCGTTCTCGACGACGATGTCGGGCGCGACGCCGAAGTTCTCGATGATGTAACTGCCGTCGACGTCGTTGGTCGAGAATTCCGGCACGCGCACGTCGCCGCCGTCGAGCAGCGGACCGTGGCCGCGAATGCCGATCACGCCGCCCCAACTGCGTTTGCCGATCAGCGGACCTAGCCCGGCTTTCTGGAAGCGCGCGGGGAAGATGTCGCCGTCCGAGGCCGAGTTCTCGTTGATCAGGCAGACCAGGTGGCCGTGGAAAACGGTCTCAGGGTAGGTCGAGACGTGGTCGTTGGTGCGGGAGAAGCGCGTCCCGAGCAGCTCGCGTTGGAGGCGCATCAGCAGCATCTGCGAGACGTTGCCGCCGCCGTTGCCGCGCACGTCGACGACGAGACCTTTCTTGCGCATCTGCGGGTAGAAATACTTGATGAATTCCCGGATGCCGTTGGCAGCCATATCGGGGACGTGCAGGTAGCCGACTTCGCCGTCGGTGGCTTCGGCGACTTTTTGGCGGTTGGTTTCGACCCAGTTGAGGTAGCGCAGGTTGGCTTCGGAGCGGACCGGGCGGACTTGCACCGTGCGGGCGCCGTCCAAGGAAGACGTCTTGTTGACGGTGAGTTCGACGGGGCGGTCGGCCTTGTGGCGCAGGAGGCGGTAAGGGTTGTCGGCGGCGGTGAGCTCCTGGCCGTCGATCGCGAGCAGGTAGTCGCCTTCTTCGACGTTGACGCCGATCTCGGTGAGAGGGGAGCGATAGCGCGCTTCCTGGTTGTGGCCCGCGAGGATTTTTGCGACGCGGTAGCGGTTGGACGACGGATCGGCTTCGAGGTCGGCGCCGAGCAGGGCGACGCTCGGGCGCGCGGGACGATCCCAGTCGCCGCCGGCGATATAGGCGTGGCCGACGACGAGTTCGGCGATCATCTCGCCGATGACGTAGTTGAGATCCCAGCGGTGGGCGACGTGGTCGAGCCACGGTTCGTATTGGGCGCGTAGGGCGTCCCAGTCGTAGCCGTGCATGTTTTCGACGTAGAAGAAGTCGCGGTAGCGTCGCCAGACTTCGGCGAAGATCGTGCGCCACTCTTCGCGCGGGATGCTGTCGACTTGGAGGCCGCTGGTGGAGATCGTCTTGGCGTCTTTGGCGCCGGGTTTGGCGTCGTAGAGTTTGTAGGCGCCGCCCTGGCGGACGAGGATCTTCTTACCGTCATGGGAGAGCGCGTAACCGGCGACGTCTTCCGTCAGCGCCTCGGCCTTGCGCTCTTTGAGGTCGTAGATCTGGAGCGACGGCTTGTCGGCGGATTCGCGGCCGTAGAACGGAGCGGCGGTCTGGATGTAGACGAGGTGGCCGTCGATCGCGGAGAGGCCGCCGTAGTTGCCGGCCGTCATCGGGACGGGCGCGACGCGGTCGGCGAGGCCGTCGAAGTCGATCTGGATCGCTTGCTTCTCCTCTTCGTTATTCCCGTTATCTTTGTCTTCCTTGTCAGCTTCTGCCTCTTCCTTGACCTCCGTCTCGTCGCTCTCGGGCGGGAACGGGTGCGCTACGTCTTTGCGCAGGGCGAGCGCGAAGATGCTGGTCTCTCGGTTGCCCGCGTAGTTCCACTCGACGGTCGAGATTTGCGGAGCGTAGGTGCGGTCGCTGAGGAAGTAGAGGTAGTCGCCCTTCGGATCCCAGACCGGGCTGTACTCGTGGAACAGCTCGCCGGTGATGCGACGGGTCTCGCCGTCCGCGGCCGTCCAGATGAACAGCGACTCGGTCCGTTCGCTGACCGAGATCGAGAAGGCGAGGTGACCGCCGTGCGGCGACCACTGGTAGTTGGTCACCTGGCCGCGCTCCTCGTCGGCGATCTCGACGGTCGTCTTGGCTTCCACGTCGAGGACGAAGATGCGGCCTTCCTTGTCGCTGAAGGCGATGTGCTTGGAGTCGGGCGACCAGGCTGGACGGTAGAGTTTGCCTTGGCGATCGGAGGTAAGCTGCTCGGGCTCGCCGGAGCCGCCTTGGGCGATGCGCCAGATCTGCTCTTCGCCGGTGTGGTCTGAGACGTAGGCGATCCAGCGGCCGTCGGGCGACCAACGGGCTAGGCGTTCGTGCGCGTTCGAGGTCTGGGTCAAGTTGCGAACGGGGCCTTTCTCGGCCGGGACGGTGAAGAGATCGCCGCGTGCGACGAAGAGGGCGCGCTTGCCGTCGGGAGAGAGTTCGAAATCTTCCACGTTGCCGGCGGCGGAGACGCGCTCGGGGCGGGCGTGGAGCCCGTCGTCGGGGACGCGGATCGAGAGTTTTCGGCTCTTGCCGGATTTGGCTTCAAGTACGTGGAGCTCGCCGTTGAGTTCGTAGACGATGCGGCTCGTGCCGTCGGAGCTTGGCCAGCGTACGTCCCACTCTTGCTGCTTCGTGACTTGGCGGGTCTTCTTCGAATCGGGGTCGAAGCGGTAGAGGTTGAGCGTGCCGTCGCGATCGGAGGCGAAGTAGACTTGGCCGTCGAGCCACATCGGGTCGCGGTCGGTGCGTGCGCTTTCGGTGACGCGCTGGGTCTCGCCGGTGTCGCGGTAGTAGATGTAGAGGTCTTGCGCCCAGCCGCCCTGGTAGCGCTTCCAGGTGCGGAAGTCGCGGAAGAGCGGGGAGTAGGCGATGCGGTTGCCGTCGGGCGCCAGGTCGCCGGCGCCGGAGACGGGCATCGGCAGCGGCTCGGGCAAGCCGCCGTCGATCGAGACGGTGTAGAGCCGCGCGTTGGCGCCGGGGCCCCAGTACTCGCGGCTCGAACGGAACAGGACGGATTTGCCGTCCGGCGCCCAGCCGTAGACGAGGTGGTCAAAACCCCAGCGGTCGGGCAGCGGTCCGTTCGAGGGATACCAGGTGCGCTGCTTCGGCTCGCCGCCTGAGGCCGGGATGACGTAGACCTGCTCGTCGCCGTCGTACTGACCGGTGAAGGCGATCTGGGACCCGTCGGGCGAGAACTTGGGAAAGACCTCGAGGCCGGGGTGGGCGGTCAGGCGGACCGCGTCGCCGCCTTCGACGGAGGCTTTCCACAGATCGCCGGCGTAGGTGAAGACGATCTGGTCGCCGTGGACGTCCGGGAAGCGGAGGAGCTTCGTCTGAGCGGGCAGGACGGCGGCGGCGGAGAGGAAGGCGGCGAGGAATGCGAGCGGGAGGCGCATCTCCCCAGTGTAGGCGCCGTAGAAGCCGTCACAGCGTCTCTTGCCGCCGAAATTCCCGCCTATGCAGGTGCGGCTTTGCGTACGGCCCTGAATCGCTTGGATCGCATGCTAAAGCCTAAAGGTGAGAGGGGGATTCCACCGATTCGAGACCGTAGAAAGATGGACCATACCGAACACAACCAGTCCGACGGCCAGGAGATTGCCCCGCTGGTACTTTGGTCGTTCTGCGCGGGCGGCATCGCCGGCGTCTTGAACATCTTCCTGAGCGGCCTCGGCGTCGACGAGCGTGCGTTGTCGCTATCAACGGCGGCGGTTTTCCTTGTGCTCTTCGTCGGTCTTCTCATTCGCGGTACACGCGCGCCGGGAAACCGGGATTAATTGAGTTTCTGTGGTAATCTCTCGGCATTCCGGTTGGAGTGCTGAGAATTGCCTGAAAAATCGTACGTACTCGGGAGTCTGGCCACCCGAGTTCTTGTGTTTTCCGACATCAATGCCCAGTTAGCCGTCACGACGGTTCCCGCGGACGTCTTTGGCGCCGATCCGCCGTCGTTGGCGGAGCTCGTCGCCGAACTAGGCAGCGTTTCGCGGGATTTCGTTCTGGAAGCGGATGAGGATGGCGAGCGGCTGATGCGCGATTACTTGCTCTGTCACCTCCACGGGCCTCAATCGCTTGATTTCACCCTCTCCGGCGAGGCTCTACCGCGAGACGAAATTGGCGCGATGCTGTCCGCAGCGGCCGGTCAGAGGAGCCCGATCTCAGGTCGGGCTGAGGCGGCCCTGGAGAGCGCACTTGAGTACGAAATCCCTTACGGCTCCTCTCCCGCGACACACAGCGCGACCCTCGGCGACTTGCTGCGCGACTCCACAAGAGCAGCGGTAGCGCCGCTGGCCGCCGCAGGCGGTTACAGTATCACGCACCTCGCCAACGGCAGCTACATCGCGGCGATCCAGACGGCGGCCACTGCGGGCGCCGTGACGTTCGTATTGATTGGAACGCTTGCCGCCGCCCATTTGCTGGTCGCCAAGGTCGAGCGCATGCGGGCGAAGCTGTCGGCCGACGAGAAGCCGTCGGGAGCGACGCGGAAGCCCAGGGCCAAGCGCTCGGCATCCGCCTCGAACTAAGGGCCTACTGCGGGCGTTCGATGCGGTAGGCGCGGAAGGCTTCAAACAGGCGTCCGGCGCCGTCGATGCCGAGCAGCCGGATCGACAGCGTGCCGGGGTAGGAGTTGGTCAGTGAGTCGGGGATGGTGAACTGGCCGAACTGCTCGGCGCCGAGCACGCGGGCGGAGCGGCCGGACCCGGCGACCTCGGCCCACCAGACCCACTTCATGCGCTTGGCCGTTGCGCTCGATTTGGTCAGCGTCGCGTTGAACTCGTAGGTCTCGCCGGCGGTCAGCGCTTGCTCGTCGGGGAACTGGATCTCAAAGGGAACCTCCGACGGCGCCGTCTCAATCTCCTTCGGTTTCACGCCCCGCGCTTCGAGGAAGAACTTCTCGTTCCAGGCGATCTTCTTGTTCTCTTTGCGGACGTAGAGGACCCAGTCCTGCGTCTCGTCGGGCGGCGGGGAGCGGAAGCGTTCGCCCTTGTACTTCTTCTCTTGGTCGAGCCAGGCGCCGTCGATCGGGCTGTACCAGCTGACGTCGTAGCCGTCCTTGGGCACGATCAGCTCGACTGATTTCGGCTCCTCTTGGTAGACGACGTACTCGACGCCTTTGAACTGTTCGGCGAGGTAGGGCGCGTATTGCAGCGAGAGCGCCGTGCCGCCTTGGACGCCGTAGTAGGGCTGAAGGTCGAAGTAGCGGGTCTGCTCCATGAAGTCGCGCAGCAACGTCATCTGCCGGGCCCCGGGCGAGTCGGCGAAGCGCGCGTCCGGCAGGCGATTGCGGCCGTCGGTTCCGGTGTTGGCGAAGGTGACGTTGTGGCCGCGGACGACGCCGCGCCAGGCGTGTTTGCGCAGCTCGGCCGCAGGGATGCCGCCGCCCGCGCCTGAGTCTTCCGAGCCTAGGCCAACGTTGACGATCGGCTTGAGGTTCGAGTCGTAGTCGATCGACATCAGCCCTGGTTGCGCGTTGGATTGGACGATGAAGTCCATCCAGCCGTCTTCGAGCAGCGGGCTTGAGGTGGCCAGCGCGCCGGTCGAGCGCGGGTGCTTCATCGGGTCCCATTCGGAGACGTAGCCGAAGATCTCTTGGAGCAGCTTGCGCCCGTCTTCGTAGGTCTCAAACGCTTCGAGGCCCTGCCAGGTCACGCGATAGGCGCCCAGTCGAGCGACGACGTAGCGGATGTAGCGCTCGCGTTGTTGACGGTTGGGCAGCAGGTCGACGAGTTGGTCGTCGCGGTCGGCGAAGAGCGCGTCGAAGAAGACGCCGCGTTCGCTCAGGTAGCGAACTTTTTGGTCGAGCTGTTGGAAGTGAGCGATGTCGGGGAAGTCGGGGTCTGCCAGCACTTTCCCTGGCGTCTCGCCGGTTCCGAGGACGAGCCCGCGCAGGTGATTGAATTTTTGCTCGATGCGTCGGTCGGCGATCTGCCGGAAGGTCGCCTCGGGCGTATCGGCGATTGCAAGCGCCGTATCGCCCATCCAGTAGTGCGCCTCGTTGCCGGACGTGTACTTGAAGTAGCGGGTGTTGAAGACTTGCAGGAAGCCCGGCGCGCGGGCCTCCGTTGCCTGGAAGCTGAAGATCTTCCGGTCGACCGAGGGCAGGTTCGAGAGGATGCGCAGGTCCCAGCGGCCGACGTAGTCCGGCGAAAAGCGGATGCGGAATTGTCGCCCGCCGTCCCAAAAGCCGGAAGCGACTTTGGTGCGGCCGCCGTCGGGGGAGCGGAACTCGGCGCGCAGTTCGACGCCGGTGTAGGGGTTGGGGAACTGTTCGGCCTCGGCGTCGCTCATGGTGAGCGCGATTTCGCACGGCTCATAGAGCGGGACGGAGGTGCAGACTTCGACCGCGGGCGCCGCCGCGACGGTCGCCAAACCCAAAAGGAAGACCCAACGCATTTGCTTCAAAAAGAATAGACGATCACAGGGCGGCCAACGTTGCAGAGGCGTCGTCGGCCGTCTGGTAGAGGAGGCGATGGGCGCCGCTCGCCACGGCCGCTTCGAGCGTGGCGAGCTGGGCGCGGGCGGTCGCCGGATCGGCGAGAGGGAGGTCGGGCAGAAGCCGCTCGAGCGCTTCGGCGTGCGTGATGGGGACCAGGTCAGACGCCTCGCCTCGTTCGAGGAAGACGAGGGCGGCGAGGCGGCAGTTCTCGCTCGTCGGGAGGTCGAGTTGCAGCGGCGTGGGCTCGTAGACGGGGCCGTCGTAGGGGTCTTCGATCGCGACGAGATCGCGCGTTTCAGGCAGGAGGTCTTCGACTCCAGGCTTCAGACGCAGGCGGTGCGGCCGGCCGAGGAGCGTGGTTGGATGGCTGCGCAAGAGGTAGCTGACGTCGTCGGAGACGAAGCGCCAGTCGCGTCGGGCGAGTTGGAGAGCCAGGACGCTCTTGCCTGAGCCGGAGGCGCCGCAGAGCAGTACGCCGCGGCCGTCGCGCTCGACGCAGGCGGCGTGGACGGGCGTCAGGAAGCGGTGCGAGAGCCATTGGTAGACGACGCTCTCCAGATACAGGCGACGGAAGCGGCGCGCGTCGGCGACGGTCGTGGCCGAGACCCAACAGGCGCCTGAGCCCTGGTCGAGGCGGAAGGCGCCGTGGTGGCGGCCGTCGGCTGCGACCGAGAGGTGCTCTCCATGCGCCCGGAAACTCGGCGGGGGACCGGGCGCGCCCGTTTCATCGACGATGATTTTCAGGTTTGTGAGCGGGGCGTCGTGCACCGTGGAGGACCACGGGAAAGCGGCGGCTGCGATCTCGATCACGCGGCGGTCGTTGCTTGCGAGTTCCAGCGGGAAGCCGAGCGGATGTAGCGTCGTGCGATAGTCGAGCTCGACGCCGAATCCGAGCGGGTCCCAGCGATCGCTATTCGCCGGGGTGGGCATCCGTCGGCCAAGGGCTGCGCGCGAACAGGCCGCCGTCGATCTGGAGCGTATGGCCGCTGACGAAAGAGGCTTCGTCGGAGACGAGATAGGCGACCGCGCCGGCGACGTCTTCCGGTTGGCCGACGCGGCCGACGGGGGCCATGCGTCCCCAGGTTCCGGCGTAGTCGGGGAGTTCCTCGCGCGTGCGTTCGTTCTCAATCGCGCCGGGGGCGACGCAGTTGACGTTGATGCCGTGGACGCCCAACTCGACGGCGGCGACTTTCGTGAAGGTCTGGATGCCGCCCTTGCTGGCGGTGTAGCTGACTAGATTCGGGAAGCCGACGAAGTTGCACCCGGAACCGATGTTGACGATGCGGCCCCCCGTGCCGCGATCGCGCATGCGGCGGGCGGCTTCTTGCGTGCAAAGGAACGTGCCTTTGAGGTTGACCGCCAGGACGCGATCCCAGTCGTCTTCGGAGAGCTCGAGCAGCGGCGTTTCGACTTGGATGCCGGCGTTGTTGACCAGGATCTCAACGCCGCCGAATTTTTCGGTTGCTTGGTCGAACATGCGGGCTACGTCCGTGGAGAGCGCGACGCTGGCGTCGACGCCTAGGGCTTCGACGCCGAGTTCTTGGACTTGGCGGCAGGTCTCTTCGACGCCGCTTGGGTTGCGGAAGTCGTTGACGACGATGCGGGCGCCGCGGCGAGCGAGTTCGAGGGCGATGGCGCGGCCGATGCCGCCGCCGGAGCCGGTGATGAGGGCGGTTTTTCCGGAGAGAGAAGACACGGGAGAAACGTAATTATACTTGGGCTGGAAAAGCCGTACCGGCGTCTGCGAGATTCATGTCGTTCATGGCGGAGTTGGTCTTGCTTGCTTCTCTGCTTGCGGGGACGGGAGGGATCTTGTTGCTTGTGTTTCCCGTTCTGGAAGAGCGGGCGCGCGTCGACGATCGCGGACGCATTCGGTTTCCGGCTCGGATTTATTGGCTGCTGCTGACGTATGGGTGCGCCGGCGTGGGCGTCTCGACGTGGCTGGACGGGGGCGACGCTTGGTTGGCGTCGGCCGTGCTTTCTGGTTGCGTCTTCGTTCCGCTGTGGACGGGCAGCCTTGAGTTTTCGCGATCTACGGGCTTGGTGAAGCGAAGGTTTTGGGGCCTGTGGCGGCAGTCGATGCGCTGGAGCGAAGTCGACCACGTGGCGACGGATTGGAGCGGCGGAGGAGGGGGTGATGTTGCTCCCGCTACCCGTCGGGTGACAGTCATCGGGCGATCGTCGGGGCCCCGGGTTTTCCACGAGAGGCGTTACCATGCCGACCAAGATCGTTTTCTGGATGAGTTGAGGCGGCTGAATCGGTTTCGTATTGCGGAGGCGGGCTAACCCGATTGAGTGACGTTTGGTTAGGTTTTGGTGCGGGTTGAGCGTGGGACGGAGGAGGGGAGCTCGCGTTGGTTTCCCGGGGCGAGCAACGGGCTCTTGCTTCGCAAATCGCCCTGGGACCCGGCACTCACGTACCGGGCTCTGACGGATCTGACTGCCTAGACGTGGCCGAAGACGGGTTCTTCTTCGCGGCGGGCGGGGACGCCTACGGCCAGGGCCTTCTGGACCTTCTCGATCAGCGGGCGCTTGTCGCGGTGGCGTAGGGAGCGGCGGTTGACGAGTAGGCGGGCGGTCGAATTCGCCAGGACCTTGTGGATGATTTTCAGGCCGTTGGCGCGCAGGGTCGAGCCGGTTTCGGTGTTGTCGACGATGGCGTCGCCGTCGTCGGGCGGCTTCGATTCGGTGGCGCCGAAGGAGTGGAAGATCGCGATCGGCGAGGCGGCGCGGCGCTCGACGTTCAGGCGCTGGTAGGGGCTGTAGAGCGACGGCTCCAAGTCGGTGTGGCGGCGGATGAGGCCTTCGGTGAGGTTGAGGTACTCGGTCCAGATGCGCAGCGGCTTGGTGCCGGTCGAGCCGACGAACTTCTTGAAGAGGTCTTCGGCCGAGTTGACGTCTTCCCAGACTTCGGGGACGGCGACGACGATGTTGACGCGGCCGATGCCGAGGTCGAGCAGGTCCTCGACGTTCGACTGCACCTCGCTCTCCTGGTACCAGTCGAGGCCGGAGATGCCGAGGTCGAAGAAGCCCGCCGAGAGCATGTAGGGGATCTCTTGCGGGCGCATGATCTTCGCCGAGACGCCCTCGATGCCGAGGTCGGGCGTGTAGCTGCGGCTGCCGTCGGCGTATCCCTTGGGGTCGATGCCGCCCGCCTCGAGGAAGGCGCGCATTTTCTTTTCGAGGCTGCCCTTGGGCAGCGCGAGACGGAGTTGGCTCATTGTTGGGATACCTCGTCGAGCGTCAGGGTTTTTCCGGCGATGACGACGGCGCCCGAGTCGTCCAGTTTGCCGACGCGCCTGGCGTGATCGGGCGGGGCCTGCGGGCCGACGCCGGTGCGGACGCCGCGGTCGCGCAGTTGCTCGGCGGCTTGCTGTGCGGCGGCGAGTCCGTCTCCGTCGGCTTCGAGGAAGAGGTCGAAGGCGCGGCGTTGGTCGCCCGAGCCGTTGGCGGCGACGGCGTCGAGCAGCGTGTCGAAGCGGAAGGCGCAACCGACGGCGGGAGTCGAGGCGCCGCCGAAGAGTTCGACCAGGCCGTCGTAGCGGCCGCCGCCGCCGTACTTCTTGCCGCCTTGGTCGGCGGGCGCGCAGATTTCAAAGACGGCGCCGGAGTAGAACGTCAGGCCGCGGGCGATGCCGAGGACGACCTCGAAATCCTTGACGCCGTACGATTCGACGCCTTCGCAGACGGCCAGCAGATCGGCGAGGGCGCGGTCGGCGCGGGTGCCTTCGAGCAGGGCGCGGGCTTGTTCGACGACGTCGTTGAGCGAGCCGCGCAGGCGCGAGACGGCGATCAGTTTTTCGGCGACGTCGTCGGCGACGTAGCCCTCCTTGCTCCAGACATCGCGCATGGCCGCTTCGGCTTCGAGCGGGAGGCGTTGGGCGAGCGTGGGGGCGTCGATCTCTTGCGCGTCGGCGACGGCGTATTCGCCCTCGTACTCTGAGCGCTGCTGCATGCTCGCGACGTCCTTGCGATCGATGTTGAGCTCTTCGAAGAGTTGCTTGTCGCCGGTCTCGGCCAACTGCGCGGACATTTCGCGGATGGAGGCGAGGCGGTCGAGTTGGCCCAGCAACGTCGAGCGGTCTTCGGCGTCGACGTCCGCGGGCAGCAGGTCGCGGTAGACGCCGACGGTGCCGATGCGCAGGGTGAAGTCGCTGATGCCGACCGAGCGGAGGAAGCGGCAGGCGGCGGCGATGACTTCGGCTTCGGCGGCGGGCGTCGCGTCGTTGAGCAGTTCGAGTCCGGCTTGGGTGAACTCGCGCAGGAGGCCCGAGCCGGGACGGCAGTAGCGGAAGCAGGAGCCGGTATAGAAGAGGCGGTGCGGCGCGGGTTCGTCTTCGAGCGCGCCGGAAGCGGCCAGACGGCAGACCGGCGCGGTGAGTTCGGGGCGCAGCGCGAACTCCTCGTGGTCGGCGTGAAAGACGAGCATCTGGCTCTTGATCTCGGGTCCCGAGCGGGCGGAGAAGAGTTCGACTTTTTCGAACGACGGCGTTTCGACCGGGCGGTAGCCGTAGAGGCCCGCCGTTTCAGCGAAACGATCGAGCACGGCGCGGCGCTCGGCGGCCTCTTCGGGCAGGTAGTCGCGCGTCGCGCGCGGTGGCGGAATTTCCAGCATGGGAGTTTGGGCGGGGGATTCGGTTGCGCGCGGCGACCGAACCTTGTTTATAGCAAAACAGAGCCTCACGACACCCGGCATTGAGAGGGGCGCAGTGCGGGCGATATACTACAGGGTTCTTCCCGCGCACAGAAGGTTTTCTCTAGTCCATGGCGACGATCGACGCGTCCCCTCTCGGGGCCCCTGCATCCCATCCTCAGCACGAGATCGTGAACGACTTCTCGATTCAGGTGGCCACCGTTAACGGTTCCGGCAGCCAATCGGCGAACTTGATCTTGCTGCGTTCCCTGTTCCAGATGGGCATTCCCGTCTCGGGCAAGAATCTGTTCCCGTCGAATATCGCGGGCTTGCCGACCTGGTACACGATCCGCACGAATAAGCGCGGATTCATCGGGCGCAAGAAAGAGATCGACTTGGTCGTCGCGATGAATCCGGAGACGGCGCGCGAGGACGTGATGAATCTCGATTCGGGCGCGGCGGCGGTGTACGACGAGAAGCTCAACTTGAACGAGTTGCGCTCGGACGTCGTGTTTTACCCGGTGCCGTTCGACGAGCTGGTGAAGCCGGTCTGCCCGGTTCCCAAGCTGCGCAAACTGGTCCGCAACATCATCTACGACGGGGTGCTGGCTTACTTGCTGGGCATCGAGATGGAGGAGATCAAGAACGCGGTCTACAAGCAGTTCGCCTCCAAGCCTAAAGCCGCCGACATGAACTGGGCGGCCGCGCAGGCCGGTTACGACTGGGCTTCAGAGAACGTGACGAAGCAGGACCCGTTGCGCGTCGAGCGGATGAACGCGAACGAGGGCAAGATCATCATCGAGGGGAATGCGGCGGCGGCGTTGGGCTGCGTGTTCGCCGGGGTTTCGGTGGTCACGTGGTATCCGATTACGCCTTCGTCCTCGCTGGCCGAATCGCTGACGGATTATGCGCGGCGCTTCCGCCTGGATGAAGACGGCAAGGCGACGTTTGCGATTGTGCAGGCCGAGGACGAGCTGGCCTCGATCGGCATGGCGTTGGGCGCAGGTTGGGCCGGGGCGCGGTCGATGACGACGACGGCGGGACCGGGCATCTCGTTGATGAACGAGTTTATCGGCCTGGGCTATTTCGCCGAGATTCCGACGGTGTTGTTCGACGTGCAGCGGATGGGGCCTTCGACCGGTCTGCCGACGCGGACGTCGCAAGGCGATCTGGTGAGCTGCGCACTGGCTTCGCACGGCGATACGCGGCATCCGGTGCTGATCCCGGCGACGCCTGAAGAGTGCTTTACGATGGCCGGCGAGTCGTTCGACTTGGCCGAGGAGTTGCAGACGCCGATCTTCTGCCTGCTCGATCTGGACTTGGGCATGAACTACTGGATGTCGCCGAAGTTCGACTATCCGACGGAGCCGCTGAAGCGCGGCAAGGTGCTGACGGCGGACGACTTGGAGCGGCTGGGCGGATTCGCTCGCTACGAGGATGTGGACGGGGACGGCGTGACGTACCGCACGCTGCCGGGCACGAAGCACCCGAAGGCGGCCTACTTTACGCGCGGAACGGGGCACACGATCCACGCGACCTACTCCGAGCGCGAAGACGACTGGATCGACAACGTCGACCGCTTGGCGCGCAAGTTCGACACGGCGCGCAAGCTGGTTCCGCCGCCGGTGATTGAGAAGACCGAGGGCGCGAAGATCGGCTTGATCGCTTGCGGCACTTCGCACTTTGCGGTCGACGAAGCGCAGGATCAACTGGCGCGCGAGTACGAGATCAAGACGTCGTACTGTCGCGTGCGGGCGTATCCGATTACCGAAGAGGTCGCCGAGTTCATCGAAGAGCACGACCGCGTGTACGTGATCGACCAGAACCGCGACGGGCAACTGGGGCAACTGATCCGCATGGATTACCCCGACTTGGACCCGGCGAAGATGCGCAGCATCCGCTACTACGGCGGCATGCCGTTGGACGCGCGCACGGTGACCGACGAGTTGATCAAGCAGGAGAGCCGGTAACGCCCGGGCAGGAGGAACGAAATCATGAGCGCACCCGCCGCCCCTCGTAAACCGAAAGTCAATCGTCTGGAACTGCCCGTACTGGAGTATCGCGGCAACAAGACGACGTTGTGCGCCGGCTGCGGTCACAACTCGATCTCCGAGCGAATCATCTCCTCGTATTGGGAGATGGGCGTCGATCAGACGCAGGTGATCAAGATGTCGGGCATCGGCTGCTCGTCGAAGTCGCCGGCGTACTTCTTGAATATGTCGCACGGCTTCAACACCGTGCACGGGCGCATGCCGTCGGTGACGACGGGCGCGCTGCTGGCGAATAAGACGCTTTCAGCGTTGGCGGTGAGCGGCGACGGAGACACGGCGTCGATCGGCGTCGGGCAGTTCGTCCACCTGATGCGGCGGAACGTTCCGATGGTTTACATCATCGAGGACAACGGCTGCTACGGGCTGACGAAGGGCCAGTTTTCAGCGACGGCGGATTTGGGCTCGGTGCTCAAGAGCGGCGTGGTGAACGACCTGCCGCCGATCGATACCTGCGCGCTGGCGATCCAGTTGGGCGCGACGTATGTGGCGCGGTCGTTTTCGGGCGACAAGAAGCAGTTGGAAGCGGTGATCAAGGGCGCGATGGGGCACAAGGGCACGGCGATGATCGACGTGATTTCGCCCTGCGTGACCTTCAACGACCACAAGGGCTCGACGAAGAGTTACGAGTACGTGAAGGATCACGTGGAGCCGCTGCAAGAGGTCGGGTTCGTGCCGCACTTCGACGAGATCCATCTCGAGGAAGATACGAAGCCGGGCGAGTTGCGCGAGGTGACGTTGCACGACGGTTCGCACCTGCTGCTGAAGCAACTGGATGCGGACTATGACCCGAGCGACCGGCTGAATGCGATGCGGACGCTTGAGACGTCGGCGGCCGAGGGGCATTTGCTGACGGGCATCTTCTATGTGGATACCGAGAAGCCGAGCTTCTTGGATCTGCTGAACTTGGCGGACGAGCCGCTGGCGACGGTGCCGCAGGAGCGGATGCGGCCGCCGGCTTCGGCGTTGGCCGAGGTGATGGAAGAGTTGACGTAGGCCGCCGCCCGCTGACCGCTGACCGCTGTCCGGAAGACGGATACGTCCGGTGCGTCTACAATGAGGGCGCATGACCGTTCAGTTGGATTTGCCTGACGACGTGACGGCGGCGCTGGAGCAGCGCGGGGACGTCAGCCGCTGCGTGCTTGAGGCCATCGCCGTGGAAGGCTATCGGCGTCGTGAGCTGACTCGCTCGCAGGTGCGGCGGATGCTTGGATTCGAGTCCAGCCTTCAGGTGGACGAGTTCATGAGCGCGGCGGGCGTGCCGTTTCCCTATGACACGGAAGACCTGGATGCGGATGTGGAGTCGCTAAGGGAAGCCGGCCTGTTACCTTCACGATGATTGCGGCGGCTGACACAAGCCCGCTGAACTACCTCGTCTTGATCGGCGCGATCGAGTGTTTGCCATCTCTATTCGAGCAGGTCATCGTGCCGACCGCAGTGGTCAGCGAACTGAGTTCTTCCGCAGCGCCTTCATCGGTGCGAGAGTGGATCCGCACGTCTCACTCGTGGATGGTCGTCCGAGAGCCGCACGATCTGACGAAAGTGTCCGATCGCCTGGACCTTGGAGAGCGAGAAGCGATCGCTTTGGCTTGTGATGCGTCGGTCGAGCGTCTGTTGATCGACGATCTCGCGGGGCGCCACGAGGCGATCCGGCACGGCATCAAAGTTGTCGGCACGTTGGGCGTCCTGCTTGCGGCGGCGCAGGCGCAGGTACTGGACTTGGAAGAGATGGTTTCAAAGCTTGAGTCGACCTCGTTTCGGATGAGTTCCAAGCTTTAGATCGGCCCTGTTGGAACGGTGGCGAGAGACTCAGCGGTCTCAGCCGCGACGATGATCGAGAATTGCGGAAGCGCTGTAGAGCAGAAACTGGGCGGGGACGCCTTTGCCTGATCGTCCGGAGCCCACCCGACGCTTGCCGGGATCGGCCGATCGAGTTTGAACGCCCCGCCCGATACTGGATGCGAGACGGCGCAGCGTTACCCGACATCAAGGATTCGCTTGAGTGCCGGATGAGCCGGTTGGCGTAAGCTCGTCGTTGCGATGGCTTCGCGACGGATCCTTGATTCAGCGATCGGCGCCGTTGTGGGCGCTCTGGTCGGCGACGCGGCCGGTGCGCCGTTGGAGTTTTTGGGGCGCCTTCCAGAGGCCGCCGAGATCGAGCGGGCGCTTGGGATGGAAGGCGGCGGAGTTTGGGGCGTAGCTCCCGGGCAGATCACTGATGACGGCGAGCTGACGATCTCGCTGTTGCGGGCGCTGGGCGCCGCGGGACGCTTTGACTTGGAGAGCATCGCGGGCGAGTATCGGCGCTGGTTCGCGTCGGCGCCGTTCGATGTGGGCGGCACGATCGGGTCGACCATCGGACGGGCGGAAGACGCGGCCGGGATGCGGGAAGCGGCCCTCGATCACGTCGACTCGAAAGCGAACGGGAGCTTGATGCGTTGCGTTCCGCTGGGCGTCTGGGGTTCTGAGAGGCCGCTCGATGAACTCGCTGAGGCGGCGCGACTGGAGAGCAGCCTGTCGCATGCGAACCCGAGTTGCATGGACGCGGTCGCTTGCTACGTGACGGCGATCGCGCTGCTGGTACGCGGGGCTGGGGACGGCGTCGCCGTCTTTGACGAAGTACGAGCGTGGGCCGGCGGGAACGTTTGCGAGGAGGTTCGGGGCTGGCTGGCTCTGGCGAGGGGCGACGCCGACGTGCCGGGAACTCCGCAAGACGGCTTCGTGAAGATCGCGTTCGTCCATGCGCTTCGACACCTGCGTCGCGGGACGCCCTACCTGGACGCGATCCGAAGCGTGTTGGCGATTGGGGGCGATACGGACACGAATGCTTGTATCGTGGGCGGACTGGTCGGGGCGTCGGTCGGGTTTGCGGGGATTCCCGAGGCGATGCGGAGGGCGGTATTGGAGTCCGATACAAGCTTGGGGAGGCCGCGGCCGGATTGGCTCCGGGCGGGACATGCGCCGGAGCTGGTTGCGAGGTTGGTTGGGGGCGATGCTGCGGGCGGTTCCGATTTAACCGACCGGGTTGTGTGAGACTGGCGAAGTCATGGGTGGTTGGGACGTACGGACCCACGTGAGGCAGATCGGCGGCGACCTTGGGGTCGTCGTGTCTCACCAGGCGTGCAGCGAGCCTCATCGGGGCGACCCCAGCGTGATTCTGCTGCTCGAAGACCCGACTGGTCAGTCCGATACGCTCACCCGGGTTGCGCTTCGGCGTGATGTCGGCGCGGAGACCGTTGTCCATTTGCACTGGGCCCGCCTTGAGGACCATCCGCCCGAGTTCCACCTGCTGCTGGTGGAGGGCGCTTCGCGACTCTTCCTAGCTGCCGGGGAGTTTGTCGGGGTACTTGACTACCAAGAGGGATGTCTCGTGAACGAGCTTCGTCTCTCGACTTTGTACGGACTGTCCTGGCAACGAGGGTGTGTGGTGCTGCGGAGCGAGCTCGAGTGTCTGCTGCTTTCGCCAGAAGGCGTCGTGTTGGGGCGCGTCCCGGTCGACCCTCCTTGGGAAGAGCGAGAGACTCGTGAGGGGCTGGAGTTTCGTTCCGAAGTCGCCGGTCGGCAGATCTTGCGCTGGCCCCGCCCCTAGCGGATCGCGTCGAGGGTTTGGAAGAACTCGGGGAAGGAGACGGAGGCGGCTTCGGCGTTGATGATTTCGCAGGGGCCTTGGGCGGCTAGGGCGGCTACGGTGAAGGCCATGGCGATGCGGTGGTCGCCGAAGGAATCGAGTTTGGCGGGCTTCAGCGTTTGTTTGCCGGGGATGGTCATGCCGTCTTCGCGGACGGCGACTTCGACGCCCATGCGGCCGAGGTTGTCGGCGACGGTGGCGATGCGGTCGGTCTCTTTGACGCGCAGTTCGCGGGCGTCCCGGACGTCGAGGCCGTCCTCGCTCAACGCGCCGAGGACCGAGAGCATCGGGATTTCGTCGATCACGCCGGCGGTTACGGCGCCTTCGATCACGCCGCCCTGGACGCCGCCTTCGACGCCGCGGATGCGCAGCGTGCCGGTCGGTTCGCCTAGGGTTTCCGCGTCGGGGATGATTTCGACGTCGGCGCCCATCTTGAGCAGGACGTCGAGCAGATCGGTGCGGGTCGGGTTGAGGCCGACGCCTTCGATCGTCAGGTCGGAGCCGGGAAGCATCAACGCGGCGCAGATGAAGAACGTCGCCGAGGAGAGATCGGATGCGACGCGGCGGTCGCTGTTGGCGAGCGTCGGGCGGCCTTTGAGGCGGATCTCCAGGCCGTCGACTTCGATCTCGGCGCCCATCTCGCGTAGGGCGATCTCGGTGTGGTCGCGGGTTTTTAGCTTTTCGCGGACGACGGTCACGCCTTCGGCGTAGAGGCCGCCGAGCAGCGTCGCCGATTTGACTTGGGCGCTGGCGACCGGCGGCGCGTAGGTGATCGCGTGGAGCTTGGAGCCTTCGATGCGCAGGGGCGGGTACTCGCCGTCGCGGGCTTCGATCTTGGCGCCCATCTCGATCAGCGGCGTCATGATGCGCTTCATCGGGCGTTGGGCGATCGATTCGTCTCCGGCCATGACGGTCGGGAACGACTGTCCGGCGAGGATGCCCGCGATGAGGCGGATGAGCGTGCCGGAGTTGCCTACGTCGAGGTCGTGCTTGGGCTGTTGGAGTCCGTCCATGCCGACGCCTTCGATTGAGATCGTCGTGCCGTTGCGGCGGATGGGGACGCCCATCGCTTCGAGGCAGTCGAGGGTCGAGGCGCAGTCGGCGCCGGTCGAGTAGTTGGTGATCTCGGCCGAGCCTTCGCCGATCGCCGAAAGCATGGCGTAGCGGTGCGAGATCGACTTGTCTCCAGGAAGCGTGATGGTTCCGCCGACACGTTGGGCGGGTTGGGCGATGAAGGACATCTTTCTCGATTGTAGGCGGGGCGGTCGGGCGAGGTGGGGTTGGTGGGCGCCACTACTTGAGGGGTTCGAACTCGAAGGTCATGACTTTGCCGCGGATGATGAAGCAGAGGTAGTGTTCCCAGAATTTGCGGAAGCCGCGGGAGCGGTTGACGAGGAACTCGAAGCCGAGCAGGCGCCAGAGGCGCAGCAGTTTGACTTCGAGGCGGCGCTCGCGCATGCGGCTGCGGGAGTAGTAGCTGAAGCCGCCGTCTTCGGTGAAGTAGCGGAAGGAGAACGTGTTGAGGTGCCAGCGGTGGGTCGGGTCGCAGAAGGAACTGAAGTCGGTGTAGTGCGGGGTTTCCAGCCGAACGACGCCGCCTGCTTTGCAGACGCGGTGGAGTTCCTCGACGGTCTTGACCACGTCCTCAACGTGTTCGATGACGTGGATCAGGTCGACGCGGTCGAAGGTCGAATCGCGGAAGGGCAGGGCGCCGGAGTTGATGTCGGCGATGACGTCGGCGGCGGTGTCGCGGTTGGAGTCGACGCCGATCGAACCAGGCCGTTTGTTGATGCCGCAACCGAGGTCGAGAGCGCGCAAGGCCATAGGCTACCATCGGGCCTATGAAATCCGCCTGGTTGGTGGCGCCGCTGTTGACGGCCTTGGTCGGCTGCGGCGCGGGAGAGTCCGTGAACGAGAATTGGTCGCCTTGGGAAGCGTTTCGCGAGCGCTTTGTGGAAGGGTATTTCGAGCGGCATCCGGTGGTCGCGGTCGCTCAAGGGCGACATGACTTCGACGGGCGGTTGCCGGATTGGAGTCCGGAAGGGTTCGCGGCGACAGTCGAGTTCCTGAAGGGGGCGATCGCCGAGGCCGAGGCTTTCGAGGGGCTGGACGAGGCGGAGGCGTTCGAGCGCGAGTATCTGATCGCGGTCTCCGACGGGGAGCTTTTCTGGATCGAGACGGCGCGGCAGCCGTTTAAGAATCCGTTCTTCTACATGCATTGGGCGCTCGATTCGCTCGATCCGGGGCCTTACGTGACGCGGGAGTATGCGCCGTTGGACGAGCGGTTGCGGGCCTACATCCAACATGCGCGCGGCATTCCCGAGGCGGCGGCGCAGATTCGAGCGAACTTGGAGACGCCGGTGGCGGCGCCGCATGCGCGGATGGCGAGTGCGAGCTTCTCCGGGCTGGCGGACTACTTGGCGAACGACGTCCCGGGCGTGTTTCGGGAGGTGTCGGCGGGGTCGTTGCAGCAGCAGTTGATCGATGCGAATACGCCGGCGGTTTCGGCGCTGCGGGAGTTGGCGGCTTGGTTCGGCGAGCAGGAGAAGTTGGACGGCGGGACGTTCGTTTTGGGCGCGGAGTTGTTCCAGGAGATGGTGGCGCGGACGGAGCGGTTGGACGTTCCGCTGGAGAGGCTGCGGGAAGTCGGGTTGGCGGATCTGGAGAGGAATCGTAAGGCGCTCGAAGAGGCGTGTGCGGAGCTCGCGCCGGGTCGGCCGATCGCCGAGTGCATCGCGCGCGTGCAGGACCAGAAGCCTGAAGGCGGCGCGCTTGAAGGCGCTCGGCGGCAGCTTGGGGATCTACGGACGTTCCTGCGCGAGAACGACGTGGTCGACGTGCCGGCCGAGGAGGAAGCGCTGGTGCGCGAGACGCCGCCGCACATGCGCTGGAACACGGCGTTCATCGACATTCCGGGGCCGTATGAGAAGGATCTGCCGTCGCTCTATTACATCTCGCCGCCTGATCCGTCGTGGCCGGAGGAGAAACGGCGGGCGTACGTTCCTGGCGAAGCGGACCTGCTGTTCACTTCGATCCACGAGGTTTGGCCGGGGCACTTTTTGCATGGGCTGCATTCGCAGCAGGCGGCGTCGAATTTCGCTCGCGTGTTCGGCAGCTACGCCTTTACGGAAGGCTGGGCGCACTATGCGGAAGAGATGATGTGGGAGGCCGGTTACGGCTCCGGCGATCCGGCGGTGCATGTGGGGCAGTTGCTCAACGCTCTGCTGCGCAATGCGCGCTACGTGGCGGCGATCGGGCTGCACACGGGCGAGATGACGTTGGAGGAGGCGGAGACGTTCTTTGTGGAGCAGGCGTATCAGGACCGGCCGACGGCGGAGCAGCAGGCGTTGCGCGGGACGTTTGATCCGGCGTATTTGAACTACACGTTGGGCAAGCTGATGTTGCTCAAGCTGCGTGAGGATTGGACGGCGAAGACCGGGGACGAGAAGCCTTGGCGGACGTTCCACGATCGGGTGCTCGGGTACGGGGGGCCGCCGGTTCCGTTGTTGCGGAAGGCGTTGTTGGGCGAGGGGCCGGGGCCGGCGCTGTGATCTGTACCTGGGTGAAGGATGCACGCCCCGCGGTACAGCCGTAGATTGCGCGTAAACTCCGAGAGCCAGACAGACTTGCAACGGGCTCTTGCTTCGCAAATCGCCCTGGGACGGGGCTAAAGCCCGCGCCACAAAGAGGGCTGGTGGTTTTTTTTGCAGCCCCTCAGGGGCTGTGAAAAATTCGAACCGGCCGGCCGTGGATGGATCGTCGAGGTCTTCGTAGTTCTTGCCGTTGCGGGATTGGCGAAGGGCGCCGTGCGCGAGACGGTCGTCAAAATGAATGACGGAAACGGACGCAAGTAACGGAGTGTAGGAATCTTACTTGTGTGGCCATGTCGACGCGGGCGAGGCTTCACGTGCGACCGTGGTCACGGGCTCACGCCCGCGGCACTGTTGTTCGTTCGCCGGCGGTCGTGGGGAATTGGATGGTCGTTGTATTTTTTTTCACAGCCCCTCAATGTCGCGGCTCTGCTGGATCTGGCTGCCGGGGCGGGGTGAATCTTTTTTGATTTACAAGCATCAAATCCCCATCGAGAAAAGGGAGATTGAACGATGCTGAACATCACTAGATCCGCCGAGCGCTACAACCTGAAGACGGACTGGCTCGACGCCAAGTGGCACTTCTCTTTCGGCGATTACTACGACCCGAACAACGTCCAGTTTGGACCGCTGCGCGTCTTTAACAACGACGTGATCGAGCCGGGGCAAGGGTTCCCGATGCACCCGCATCGCGACATGGAGATCGTCACGTACGTGCTGGACGGCGAGCTCGAGCACCGCGACTCGACCGGCGGCGAAGGATCGATCCGTGCGGGCGAGGTGCAGCGCATGAGCGCCGGGTCGGGCGTGCGGCATTCCGAGTTCAATGCGTCGACGAAGAACACGGTCGAGCTGCTGCAAATTTGGTTGTTGCCGGAGAAGCGCGGAGTGCAGCCTTCGTATGAGCAGAAGCAGTTCACGCAGGCCGATCGGACCGGGAAGCTGCTGCCGATCGTCTCGCCGACGGTTGAGGGCGACTCAGTGTTTATCGGCCAGGACGCGACGTTTTACGTTTCGCGGCTGGAGCCTGGGCAGTCGGCGACGCATGAGCTGGTCGACGGACGGCGGGCGTATCTGTTCGTCGCCGACGGCGAGCTGGAGCTGAACGGCGAGCGGTTGGAGAAGGGCGACAGCGTGAAGGCGAGCGAAGTCGACGCGCTGGCGTTGAAGGCGACGGAGACGCCGGCGGAGTTGCTGCTGATCGACTTGCCCTGAGGCTAGAATTGTGACCGGCGGGCGCGAGCTAGGAGAGATGCTCGCGCCCGCTTCTTTTGGTGTTGACCCTCTCGTAACGTCAGACTTTAGGCTGGACTTGTGTGGAAGATTGGACGACTCGCTCGGCAAGCCGGGCTCTCGGTGCGGACCTTGCGCCACTACGACTCGATCGGGTTGTTGAGCCCTTCGGGGCGGAGCGAAGCGGGGTATCGGCTGTATTCGGACGGCGACCTGGAGCGACTGACGCGGATTCTGGCGTTGCGGTCGCTGGGGATGTCGCTGACGGAGATCGGCCGCTCGCTGGATGACGGGAAGTTCTCGTTGATCGAGTGCCTGGAAGCGCATGCGGCGCGGCTGGATGAGGCGATCGCCGAACAACAGGCGGCGCGACGGAGAACCGTCGATCTTCTCAAGCGGTTGGCGGACGGGCCCGCCGCCTCCGCGGACGAATTGACGGAAGCGATGGAGGTCATCCGAATGTTTGAGAAATACTATACGCCGGAACAACTGGAACAGCTCGCGGAGCGGGCGAAGACGGTCGGTCCGGAGCGCATGGAGCAAGTCCAGCAGGAGTGGACGGAGCTATTCGCCGCCTATCGGAACGCGATGGCGAAAGGGCTGGCGCCGGAGAGTCCCGAGGTGCAGGCCTTGGCGGCGAAGTCGAAGGCGCTGATCGGCGAGTTTACGGGCGGCGACGCGGGCATCGAGCAGTCGCTCGGGAATCTGTACCGAGGCGAGGGGCCGCAGAAGGTGATGGAGCCCCATCGGCAAGAGATGGGCGGGCAGGGAATGGACGCGGAGCTGTGGGAGTACATGGGACGCGCCCAGGCGATTACAGGCTAAGGGCGAGTCGGGTTGGCCGATAAGTTCTGCTGTGTCGAACCTTCGGCCTGCCGACGAGAGCGTCGACGGGCGAACAGAATCCGGAATCGCTAGAGAGGTCGCAACGATCTCCGACCTGATCTCTCTTGCGAGAAAACTGGAAGAGGCCGAGCCTCGGCGGGAGGATTCCGGATCGCTTAAGCCGTTGCTGTTGGTCGTAAGA
>Ga0207422_1001960_pt1 | contig 32366 bp, 16 predicted proteins | sample MarCyaLeptolynsp_FD_187757 | JGI IMG/M metagenome (GOLD analysis project Ga0207422, IMG submission 187757) | Marine cyanobacterial communities from Panama - species 1 Leptolyngbya sp. (SPAdes) | ecosystem: Environmental > Aquatic > Marine > Unclassified | place: Panama: Panama City | collected... | reverse complement strand
AAACGTTGCTTTTTAAAGGCTTATAAACCCTCTCAAACAATCCTCAAAACATCTCTTTTGATGCTCCTTTTTTCCCACTTCAAAAACTCTCATCCCCAAAGCGGATGCAAAGGTAAAAATTAAATTTGAATTGAAACCAACTAAATGAAAATTATTTTCAATTCTTTTTTTCAATTCCTCCGAAGTGGAAGCCCGTCTCATTCAAACGGGTTGCAAATGTACTGAGCTTAAGTGGATCTCACCAAGCTTTGTCGATACATTTTTTAAAGAATTTTCTAACTAATTGAAGCACTAGTTTTTAGGGAGCCTAGGCCTCTTATACAATGGCACTGTACTGCATGGTTCTCCATACATTAGGCTTTTCACATGTGGCTTTAATAGCCTTGTAATTTCTACATAAGCCGACTCAGGAATTGGCAAGTCGCCACAACCCTTTATCACCACTGGTCTATCGACAAGATGATCAATGTCAATTTTCGAAATTGCACGCTGAAACAGAGCGTACTCCAGGGTTTCTAAAGAACCCATAACAACCATATTGGCCACTCCCTCTAGTTTGGTCATTAAGAGCATATAAGCCCAGGTAGGCACAATGGCATCCTCGGAACAAACAATAGAGACATTTTTACCCTTGTATTGTCCCCAGTCATGTTCCTTAACAAACTGGCGAAAGTCTTTCTCCTTAAGGATCATCCGCTGAAATAAGTTATTGGCTATATCATATACCACTCTCTCCCCATGATGATAATAGTCTTCCAAATCAATCGAAACGATCGGACTATTGGCAACCCTATTTACAATCTCTTCACTCATAACAATGCCTTTGGAGTAGTTGCTTGGAATGCTTTCAAATAGAAAGGTTCGAAGTAGGCTACATCTTCAAATTGATTTTCTTGATATTTCCTGAAGGCTATCTGCCCAATCGCCCAAGCAGAAGGCGATAAACCCTCGATAAATTTTGCATTATCCATGGAGCTGATCAATGGTTTAAACTTGGTAGCTCCATCACCAAAGAATAACACAGTTTGCCTAGCAAGAGTTTCGTTGAAAGAGAGCTCATCAAGAATTAGTGGCCTAACCTCTTCCCTAATCTCCATAGACGGTTCATAGGTAGCCGTATAAACCTCCATTCTTCTGGCGTCTAGCATTGGCACCAGAAGGCTTTCTTCCGTATTATATCTACTCACTTCATAAGCCATAGCCGCCAATGTACTGACAGCAATCAGAGGCCTGCCTAACGTATATGCCAAACCCTTTGCTGTAGACACCCCAATTCTAAGTCCAGTATAAGAACCTGGTCCTTTTGAAACCGCAATGCCGTCAACATCTGAAAATTCAAGATTGCAAGACTTCATTAGGTCTTGAATCATTATGGTTAAAAGGTTTGAATGTGATTTCTCTAAGAAGAGCTTTTGGGTAGCCAAAACAACTTCTCCCCTCGTTAATGCCACAGAGCAAACTGTCGTAGAAGTCTCGATACTCAAAAGTAAAGCCATAATAATGAGTCAAAAATCAGATTAGTTGCACTGCCTTATCAGCAATGACAACTAAAACAAAGAGCACAAAGATATAACTGATTAATTTATTGGACAGCCGCCTGGCCAGAATTACTCCTAAGGGAGAACCAATGACTACCCCGAATGATATCATCAAAGCCAATGGCCAAACAATATAGCCTGTGCTTTGATTGACAAAATCAGTCATGGGACTTTCCAATAAATTGAAGATCGAAAGGAAAAAAGCGGTAATAAAAATCACACCAAGAGATATTGCTTTTGCCTTGTGCATAGACATTTTCAAGCCACTATTTAAAATGGGAATAATGGCTGTTCCACCTCCCAGGCCTGAAAGTGCAGAAATGGAACCAGCACCAACCCCGATTAAGCCCAAAGTGAATTTTGACATTTTTTTTTCGAAGCCTTCTCCGATGGGCTTATTTGACTGCACAAGAGTTCTTATAGCAATAAAGGCCATAAGAACGATCACTACATAATTAAACAATTGCTTATTGTAGTTGGGAGTATTTACCAGTAAGTGGAGTAAGAGGACGGATGAAATCGTTCCAAAGACACCTATCAATACTATCTCTCGCCAATAAAATTCTCCACGTTTTATTAAGGCTACATTACCAGCCAAAGCAGCGAACATTGTTCCGAAGATCGAGTTGGCAATGGTATATTGTACGATTTCCTGTTCAGGAAAGCCCATACCAATTAATAGATAGGGAAGCGCCAGTATATACATAACACCTCCACCGATCCCGATTAAGCCTGCCAGAAGACCACCGGCAAGCCCCATAATGAACAACAAAAGAAAATCTGTCATTCGAGTATTAGTTACCACTCAACATCTGAGTGTACTCATCTGGGTCAGAGAGCACATCAATTGCCTTCTTAATATCTTCATCTACCTCAAAAGACGCCTCAATGATTCCCCTCTCCAACAGGATTCTGGCAACAAACTCTTCTTTAATGAAATGTCTTATCTCTTCCTTACTATTTTCAAGGTCTACATCAAGATTATTAGCCACAGCAGACTCCAAACTTTCAACCTGGGCCTGAATCTTATCTAACTCTCCTAGCTCCATTGCAACCTCTCTGAACTTGGCAATCTCTTCCTGTATGTCAGAAGTGTAATCTAACTCCTGGCCGACTAACCAAGATTTGAATTGGTTCAGGACCTCATCTGAGATCGAAACTTCAGAAGCAATTTCACCACTTGGCATTTCTCCGTTGTACTCATTTCCAAACCTGAAGAATAGATCAGCCTTAAGCAGTGAAACTGTTATTGGAGACAGCTTCTTTGTATCAATAGTATAATCTGGATCAACCCCGCCACCATCAAACACTACCCGGCCATTATTAGTCTGGAAGGCCGTCTGCAATGAGTCTGCGATCTTACCTACACTACCATCTTCATTCCTATTACTATAGTCTATTGCCTGAATACACCGTCCGCTAGGCGTATAGTATTTGGCAATTGTCACCTTCATTTGTGAGTTATAGGATAACGGCATGGTGCGCTGTACCAAGCCCTTGCCAAAAGATTTGCGGCCAATGATAACCCCCCTGTCATAGTCTTGCATTGTACCTGCCACAATTTCTGAAGCAGAGGCACTAGAGCTATTAATTAAAACAGCCAAAGGTATATCGAGGTCCGTACCAGTATTTAAAGTCTTATAAGTGGCATTCATCTCCTTCAACTTACCTTTTGTAGTCACAACCAATTGCCCCTTCTCGATAAAGATATTTGAGATATTTACAGCTTCATTTAGTAAGCCTCCACCATTCCCTCTTAAATCCAAAATCACTTTTTCGGCTCCATCTTTTTTCAGCTTTCTCAAAGCCGATTTCACTTCCTTGGATGCATTTTCAGTAAAACCAGTGAGTTTGATCAAACCGACATTCTCATTGACCATACCATAGTAAGGAACATTTGGCAAATCGATCGTTTCCAACTCAACCTCGATGTCCAGCTCACCTTCTCCCGGTCTCTCCACCTTCAAAGCAAGTTTAGAGGACGCTTGGCCCCTAAGGTAAAGACTCGCCTTATCGTAGTCCTGCCTCACATCAATACCATTAATAGAAATGATCTCATCACCTCTTTTTAAACCTGCCTTTTCTGCCGCGAAACCCTCATTCGGCATCACAATCATCACTCGCTTATCGTACTTTTCTCCAACTACAGCTCCTATACCCCCATACTGACCTGTATTCTCAGTACGTACATCTTCGATCTGGTCTTCTGGGTAGTATACCGTATATGGATCAAGTGTTGAGAGCATGGCATCAATACCCACTTCCATAATTATGTTCGGGTTGATATCATCAACATAGTTAGCATTAACCTCCTTATACATAGTGGCGAAAATGTCGAGGTTCTTCAGAATTTCGAAGTACTTGTCATTTTGTGGAGCAGTGAATGACCAAAGTAAAAATGCGGACAGGCCCAACAGGGCAATTTGAATCTTTCTAATCTTTAATTTCCTCATGATTGATCCTTCTGTGAAAGGTCTTGTGACTCTTTCATCAAACGGAGAAGCGATTTCTTTAGTTTGCCTTCAATGGTTTGATAAGGCAAAATGTCGTTTCCTGTATAAATATAACCAATCAATAATTTCGGCAAAGCTTGAGATTCATCTGTGAGAAGATGTTTATTCAAACGGTAAGCTTCCTTAATCTTTCTTTTGATGAGATTGCGCGTAACGGCCTTCTTGAACTTCTTTTTAGAGACCGATATGAGCACTTGATTAAACTCGACATCCTCTTGAGGAAGATATATTACTTTGTAGGGGTATAAATAAAAAGAGGAGCCTTTTTCAAAAAGCTCCTTAATTAATTTTTTGCTATGCAGTCTTTCCGACTTGGGGAAAGTGTATTTCAAATTAGCTGTATTTGGCTCTGACACGAGGTTTAAGTTAACAAAACCTCAGAAGTACAAGCATTATTTGCCGTGCTTACCTTCGTCAGAAACAGTAAGTTTATGTCTTCCTTTGGCTCTACGTCTAGCGAGTACGCTTCTACCATTAGCAGATTCCATTCTAGATCTGAATCCGTGCTTATTTTTTCTCTTTCTCTGCGAAGGTTGAAATGTTCTTTTCATCGTTTCTTTATCTTTCTCTCAAAAAGGACTGCAAAGATAGACACCTTTTTCTTTTTTACCAACGTGTGTTAGAAATTGTTTAGCTTTAATCCGATCAGCTAATTTCTATGGACTACCACATCTCTTTCCAGAATCCAAATACCCACTACCTTATGATCAAAGCAACTTTTGTTGCCAAGAGTGTCAATCAAGAAATACTGCTTCCAAACTGGAGACCGGGTAGGTATCAAATACAAAATTTTGCAAAACGCATTCGGTCAATCAGTGCAATTGATGAAAATGGTGATCACATTGGAATAAAAAAGCTTACCAAGAGTTCTTGGCAACTGACCAACCAACCCGGCTCTGTGACCATCACCTATCAATACTACGCATTCGAGATGGATGCGGGTAATTCTTGGTTAGATGATGAACAGCTTTATGTCAACTTCATTAATTGCTGTATTTACACAAAAGAAAGTCTTAATGAACATTGCCTAGTAAACTTTGATTTACCAGAGCATTATGAAATAGCGTCAGGTCTCAAGAGAGTAGAAGGCAATAAGCTCTTCGCAGAGGATTACTATCGACTAGTCGACAGTCCTATGTTCGCGAGTGCCTGTCTTAGAAAAATATCTTACTCCGTCAAAGGCTATTCTTTTGTGATTTGGATTAAAGGAGATTTACCCAAGACAGACGAAGAAGTAATTAAAGACTTCAGTCGATTTACAGCATTACAAATAGACGTCATGGGGGAATTTCCATGCCCTGAATATCACTTCCTAATTCAGTGCCTTCCCTACAAGCACTATCATGGTGTAGAACATTGGAATTCTACTGTTATAACCATTGGCCCTTCTCAGGCCTTAGCAGACAGAGATCGTTATAAAGACTTTCTTGGTGTGAGTTCACACGAGTTATTTCATACGTGGAATGTCATCAGGCTTCGCCCCAAAGAAATGACCCCATATGATTTTCAAAGCGAGAATTACCATCAAACCGGATTTGTGACCGAAGGTGTAACCACCTACTATGGTGATCTTTTTCTAGTGAGATCGGATGTATTTAGCCTTGATGAGTATTTACAGGAGTTGAACAAGCTCTTAAAGCGTCATTATGAAAACGAAGGAAGGACAAACCTTTCAGTAGCCAAGTCATCATTTGATCTTTGGTTAGATGGCTATGAAAGAGGTATTCCCGGGAGAAAAGTGTCTATATACAATGAAGGAGCTTTGGCCGCTCTTATACTTGACCTCATGATTAGAGCTAAGTTCAATAATGACAAGTCCTTAGATGACGTTATGAGACTGATGTGGTTAAAGCATGGCAAAGACCAATCTGGTTATACATTTCTTGACTATCAGTCTGCTGCAGAATCGGTGTATGAAGAAAGCTTAGACGAATACTTCAAAAAAATTATTTCAGGGAGCGAGCCCCTTGAGGACTACCTTTCTGGCTTAATGTCTAAGTTTGGTCTTAACTTCAGCCTATCAGCATCAGAAAGAGTAGAAGAAAGGGTATTTGGATTTCGTTTATCAGAGGATACTATTTCAGATATTGCGAGCAGGTCACCTGCATATGAAAAACTGAGTATTGGTGACAAACTGGTCACTATCAACGGGACATCTTTTAAGAAAGAGCCATTCGATCCTAAACCAATTAAGCTTGAAATCGATCGCTATGGTCGGTCATTAGAAGTCGACCTCGTTCCAAGCAAGATCAATTACTTTTCCATTTATCAGGTATCAAAAGAGAACAATACGAATGGCAAATCTCTAGAAATGCTCCATGGTTGGCTTCAAAACTAGTTAGAAACAACACTTTCTATTGAAACTGACTTTACATCTATTGGAGATGTTGGTATTGCCACGTTCATCACGATTTGCCCTACTTCATAAGTGAGCTTCCGATCAAACTCTTTAAAATAAGTTTCTACCAAAGATGGAATTCTGAGTCCATTTACTGATTTATAGTTCTTGAATTTCACTTGGCAATCACTCCCAAAGGATGTCATAACCTTAAGGTGTGAGGAAACTGAGTAATATTCATGAACATCATAACCCATTTGCTCACCCCTAAACAGTTTGTAAACCAATTTTCCCTCAATCAGGTATTTACCCATGTATTGAGCCTTAGAAGATGTGATTTCATCCAAGTCGCCAACAGGCAACAGGTGCTCTTTAAAAGACAGTGCTTCAAGGCCCGTTTGCGGATATATATTGTTTCGCACAAGGGTCATTACCCGTCCATTTTGCATTACTTGAGACAGCCTAGAATCATTTACATTGATTTCCTCTAAGAGGTATCCGTCAAGCCCCTGATACATGTCTTTTCCATAAGCAAGGGCCACTGAACCTCCTGCCTTGAGAGAAACCAATCCGGTTTTATGGACAGTCCTAATGTTTGACCATTGGGTTCCACCGATCGCTTTGAAATATTGTTTCAAAACATATTGGGCACTGTCATCCCTGGATAGCATGTTGGACGACACCTCATCTTGCAATTGGGCTGAGTCTGGAACAACGGAGTTTTGAGTAGTAGTCGGTCTGATGTTTTCGGTATCTAAGTCCATCGATACCAACACAGAAATGGCAAGTACAAAAATGCTAAAAGTCAGCACTCGCCATATGAAAGGTGAAATTTTCATAAGTAGCTGATTTACATACATTAACGAAAAAAACGCTGAAAGTTTCAAATTTTGATGAGCACAGCCTGAAATTGACCTAGAACAACTTTTTTATGTATACAAAAACGAGCCCATTTTAGATTCTGAGGCACCCTGAAAGGTCTCAAACAAAAAAAGGCAACTCATATGAGTTGCCTTTTTTTGTTCCAGAAATCTGACCTACTTATTAAAAATAGATGCATCTATTTCTCCATTAATGGTGACTTCCTCCGACTTGAATTCAATAGCGACTGGAAGCTGCCCTCCTTTTTGAGCAAAGCTGTACGGTACTTTAATTCCGTTCACTTCGCGGTAATCTGATAAATCAATCGTTCCAGAAGGCCCTAACTCTATCCTAACTTTCAACCCTGACTCCACATCATAGTATTCATTGACCGACATACCACCTATGTTTACTTCAATTCTGTGAGCCTCTTTGTCATTCACTTTTGAGGTTCCTTTATAGGTAAGTTCAAAACCAATATCCTCATAGAAACGCTCACCGAAAAGCGTACCTTGATATTTCATTAATGCTGCGAATGGCCCTGGAGGTGATTGCTTCTGACCAGCCATTACTAAAAAGGCATCGCCAGAATTGTATATCTGATAAATCTCTCCTTGCGGCACGGTTTGCACATCTGCATATTTATCAGGAGACTGACTGTAAACCACTCTTCCGAGCGAAAGAGACTGCCCTCCCATATTCAAAGTTGCCGAACTTTTGTTCACCACGCTAGTCACACCGTCTACTGCAGCTCTACCTCCAATCGCTTCAATATATTTGTCTAAAATGGCTCTTGGCGATATATCAGCAATTACCTTCTTACTTGGATCTTCTACAGAATTGCCTTCTAAGTCGTAAAACTCGATTGGGCCAAAAGGCCTAAGACTTTCAAGGATTTCTTCTGCCTTTCCGACAATGACAATATTGGCTTTATCAGGTCTGATATATTTCTGTGCTACCCTTTGAATATCTTGTATCGTTATGGCTTCTAGGCGCTTCAAGTAATTCGCATAGTAATCATCAGGCAGACCATTTAATTCCGAACTCAAGGCATATTGAGCTACAGTACTCCTATTCTCTAAACCTCTGGCAAAAGAGCCTCTCATTGAATTCACAGCTAAGTCTAATTCTTCTTGAGTTACCTCAGCTTCTCTTATACGCTTGAGTTCATTCATAAACTCGGTCAAGGCACTGTCCGTCACTTCATTTCTAACACTTGCAGAAGCATTAAAAATTGCGCTATATCGACTGCTTCCAAGACTTGAATAGGCTCCATAAGTATACCCTTTGTCCTCTCTCAAATTCATAAATAATCTTGCCGATCCACTACCACCAAGAATCTCATTCATCACAGAAATTGTTGTTGCATCGGCATTGCCGGGCTTATTTTCAACAGGATATGAGATACTTATGACGGATTGAACAGAAGATGGTCTATCTACCAGCGATATTACTGTTTTGTCGATACTTTTTGGAGCTTTGAAATTCTCTTTCTTTACATCTCCCTTCTTCCAATCACCAAAGTACTTTTTAGCTAATTTTTGAGCCTCCTTTTTTGTGATATCCCCTACGATAACCAAATAGGCTACATTTGGCTTGAAATAATTGGCATAGTGTTGCTTTAAATCCTCAATTGAAATGTTGCTCACCGTCTCTTCAGTTGAAGCCTCTCCATAAGGGTGATCTTTACCATAGTTCACCATACTTCTAATTCTGGCTGCAATCCCATTGGGATCGTCTTTTGCCTGCTTTAAGCCAGTAAGTGTTTGCTCAATAGCTCTATCAAACTCATCTTGAGGAAAAGAAGGGTTATATAGGATATCCGTCATGATATCCAGAATATCTTCTTTGTATTTCGACAGTGAAAAAGCAGACATTGAAGTTGCCCCAGCCGAGACTGAAGCGCCCATAAAATCAATTTCCTCACTTAATTCTTCTTTCGTTTTTGAAGTAGTACCGGCACGCATTACTTGACCAAAAATACCAGCGTAGCCAGCCTTGTCACCCTCAGTAATTGGCCCAGTATTGAACGATAATGTCCAACTCACGGTTGGCAGCTTATGATTTTCAGCTAAAATTACTTTCAGCCCATTCTTCAAAGTAAATTGTTCGGATTCGCCTAGTTTCAGTTCTTTGGCAGGCGCAGGTTCTGGAAGTTTAGTTCTATCAATTTGCGCAGTTGCTCCTATGGCAACTAGTGCTAGCGCAAGGGTTAAAAGTCTTTTCATTAGTTATTTCCTCCTTCCTTCTTGATTTTAGAATCTGTTGGCTTTTCTTGTTCTGACTTGGGTCTGTAGGTAAGCACCACTTTATTCTCTGGCACAAAGTATTTCTTTGCCACCTTCATTAAATCTTCTCGTGTGACTTTTCGATATCTTTCTATTTCTGTATTGATCAACGCTGCATCTCCGAAGTAGACATGATAGTTTGCCAAGCTTTCGGCTATTGATTGAACTGATCCATATCCTGAAATAAAATTGTTTTCAATCTGATTTCTTAGTTTTTGAAATTCTCTTTCTGGTACGAGCTCATTTTTTAACTCTTCAACCAGTACATCCATTTCTTTTTCCAAGTCAGCTACTTCATAACCCTGATTTGGCACCGCAAAATTGATGAATAAACCACCATCCTCTAAAGCCAGAGGCACTACCTGAAACCCAAGTGCCATTCGTTTTTCATCTACCAGTACTTTTTGGAATCTGGAACTTTGTCCGCCTGAAAGCAGCTGAGTCACCAATTGTAAGGCGTAATAGTCTTCTGTTCCTTGTTTCGGCATTCTATAACCTTGAATCACCGCTGGCAATTGAACATTGTCAAAAACAGTTTCCTCAACTGTACCATCAAGTTTTGGAGCAGTTATCAAAGGTCTTGGGATAGTTTTAGTGCCTCTTTTAATTTCTCCAAAATAAGCTTCTATGAGCTTCTTAGCTTCTTCCGTTTCGAAATCGCCAGCGATAGAAAGCGTAGCATTGTTAGGAACATAAAAGGTTTCGTAGAAGTCAACAAAATCCTGATCTGTCGCTGCATCTATATCTTCAAATGACCCAATAGGTGACCACTCATAATTGGTCCCGCCATAGGCGTTCTTCAACATTTTTTCAAGAAGGGTTCCATAGGGTTGGTTATCGACCCCTTGTCTTTTCTCCTCCTTCACTACTTCTTTTTGTGTAGCAATTCCGGTAGAATCAATTTTGGCATGTAGCATTCTCTCAGACTCCATGTAGAGGCCCAGCTCTAGTTGATTGGAAGGCAGGGTTTGAAAATAATAAGTTCTATCCGGAGAGGTATTTGCATTGAGGCTACCTCCAGCAGCTTCAATTATTTTAAAATATTCACCTCTTCCAATATTAGGAGAGCCTTCGAACATTAAGTGCTCAAAGAAATGAGCAAAGCCTGTTCTGCCTTCCGGTTCGTTTTTAGAACCTACATGGTAGAGTACAGACACGGTAACAATAGGTGTAGAATTGTCTTGATGCAAAATGACATGTAACCCGTTATCCAGGTCATATTCATCATATTCAATGTTCTGAGCCCTCGCAGATAAAGAGAGCATCATACATAACATCATAAGGAAACCAAATTTCTTAATCATAGTATGCTTACAGTTTAAATTTTCGAACGAAAGTAAATGTGTAATGGATTTGTTTAACGCACCAAATGGTTAACGGAACATCGTACGGATGTATGGATTTAAGGCTAGCTGTTATTTCAGGTCATGAAGAATTGCCTGAACTTCATGCCACTTTAAACGTGGTCCAAATTGTGATACAACTTTTGAACTAGCCATGCTAGCCAGTTTACCAGCAGATGCATAAGTCATGCCATTTGTGATACCATAGAGGAAAGCTCCCGCGAACATATCTCCCGCACCATTGGTATCTACCGCCTTTACTTTATAGGACTCAATATCAATAAAAGTATCACCGTCCCAAATCATTGCACCATTACTTCCTTGAGTTATTACAAATCGGTGGGCCTCGCTTTTCAGTGCTTCACGAGCATCTAAGATATTGTCCTTTCCCGTGAACGACATAGCTTCATCTTCATTGCAGAAAAGCAAGTCAACCGAAGCACCAATAACCTCGACAAACTTTTCTTTGAAATACTGAACAATACTTGGGTCGGAAAGTGTAATGGCAGTTTTAACTCCATTATCCTCGGCAATCTTTTTACCAAGTTTCATGGCTTCTACCCCTGTGGCGGAGGTAGTCAAATAACCTTCTAAGTAAAGATATTGCGAGTCTTTCAGTGAATCCTCATCTACCTCATCAGTAGATAAATTGGTAGTAGCTCCTAGAAAAGTATTCATGGTTCGGTCTGCGTCTGGTGTTATCATCACCAAACACTTGCCGGTTACTCCATCTTCTCTTTCCTTCTTATCAAGATTGGTATCAACTCCAGCATCATTCATGTCTTTTAGATAGAAGTCACCGTACTCGTCATTAGCCACTTTACAAGAGTAGAATGAGTTCCCACCAAACTGACTGACAGCAATGACAGAGTTTGCTGCAGAACCGCCTGACTTTCTATTCAAATTGCCACTATCAATGGCACCGATCAATCTAAATTGAGTGTCTTCATCTACTAAAGTCATTAGACCCTTCTGCACTTTATGATCATATAAAAATTGATCGTTCACCTTAAATTCAAGGTCCACAAGGGCATTACCTATCCCATATACATCGTACTTCTTCATTCGCTCTATTAAGTTATAATTGGTGCTCTTTCGAAGACTTTACTCTCATCAAAGAGCTTTCTATATGTTATATGTGTTTTTAAAACTTTTCCACCAATTTGTTCTACGACACTCATCATCTTCGGATTGAAATCCCCAATCCAATTCATTTCAATATCGCGATATTGAAAGCCTTTTTTCCAAGCCAGATTTTTGACATAAGAGACCACAAGCCCGCCCTCGACTCCTTTTTTCTGATGGTCTGGAACAACACCAAAAACGATCCCTAAGCCCTTCTTGCAAGCCCCAGTTTTGAGCAGGTACAAGAATTTAAGCTTACTAAACAGGTTCCACTTACCATTAAGATGTTTGTACAACTGGTTCAGCTCAGGAATAGATATAAAGAAAGCCACAGGATCGCCCTTATAAAACGCAAACCATATGAGCCTAACGTCAGCCACTGGCTTAAGCATTTTGAAAGTAGCTTTTGCCTGTTGCATGCTCATGGGTTTCACCCCGCTATGACCTGCCCATGCCTTGTTGTATACTTCATGAAAGTATTCATGGCCTTTTCCGTACTCCTTCTTGGTTAAATGCCGGAATTCATAATCAGGATTATTCAAGGTACTTTGTGCCTTTTCATAGAACCTTGGGCTAAAGTCTACCTCACTACCCATAGGTCTTTGGTAAGTATACTGCTTAAAGAAAACACCAAATCCATAGGCCTCTATCAGCTCTTGATAGTACTTGAAGTTATAGGGCATTTGATAGTTAGGCTCGGTAAAACCATCTACCAGCAAGCCCCACCAGTTATTTCTATCCCCAAAGTTGATTGGCCCGTCCATGGCCTCCATGCCTTTTTCTTTTAACCAGTGCTTACAAGCATCAAATAGCATAAATGCAGCTTTCTGATCATTGATACATTCGAAAAAACCCATCCCTCCAGTGGGTTGGTCATAACTATTGGCTGTCTTGTTATTAATGAATGCAGCAATTCGACCGATGGTCTGATCTCCGTCATCCTTGAGTATCCACCGGATGGCCTCTCCATTCTTGAAGTTTTTATTTTTAGCCGGATCGAAAACGGCTTTTATGTCCTTATCAAGTGGCCTGATCCAGTTTTCTTCATTCTTATACAGCCTGGCAGCCATTTGAATGAATTCTTTCTCTGTGGATTTGTCTTTTACTTCTAGAAGGTGCATCTGCAAAACGGAAAGCAAAAATAAAGACTTATCATCAACAAAGAAATCTCGACCCTATTATTGATTTAAAGTCAATTAACGCCTTAACGCTTTTGCCCGATCAGGGCGGTCTGTAATGATTCCGTCCACTCCCATTTTGACTAATCGTTCCATGGCACCAAGCTCATTAACCGTCCAGGGAATGACCTTCATGCTTTTTGAATGACATAACTCAACCATTCGCTTATTTAGGAGCCTATGATTTGGACTATAGATTTCGGGAATGAAACCTAAACTGTTTAGATTCGATTCAACCCCCTTGGCATTTTCAATGAGTGCCACTAGCATGATATCAGGGTAGGCTTCATGCCAATGCTTTAAAACACGAAAGTCAAAACTCTGAATCGTAAAGCGATCCTTAGAGAGCATATCAGTGGTTAACTCATACACCAGTTTTGAAAATTCACCCACTCCCGGATGATAGACATCATCCCCTTTTTCAGAACTCTTGATTTCAATATTATAGCCTAGTTTGGGCAGATTGTTCTCATCCAGATACTTTTCTACGGTCTCTATTACAGTCTTCAGTAAAGGTTTGGCGACTGCCATTTTTTTTTGTTGACCGAATCGAGGATTACCTCTGGATCCGCAATCATAGGATTTGGCTTCCTCATAAGTCATTTCATATATATTCAATCCTTTTGACTCTCCCGACTTAACAGGACTACCATCTGGCTTTGAACATATTAAAGATGACATATAAGGTTCATGAGAAACCAGTACTTGTTTGTCTTTAGTAATGACCACATCTAGTTCAAGTGTCGTCACGCCTTCATCAATCGCCCTTATAAAAGCAGGAATAGTATTTTCTGGCAGCAACCCCCTGGCACCTCTATGCCCTTGAATATCAATATCTTGCCCAAAAACTAATTGAACAGAAAAAATCAAACCAATCAGCAGTCTTAACCTCATATCATTTCCATTATAATTTTGCCTTGGCCAAGTTAACCCTTTTTATCCCCTTAATTTTCAAAGAGTGCCTCGGGTAAATCTATTAGCGCGTCATTGGCTCCTAACCAAATCAATATATCCGATCTCTCATCATCAAAATTTGCCTCAAATTACATTTAGCATATGAATCTATCATTAATTCAGTATTATTGTTGCCCCCAACCATGCACTGTAAACTATCAACAAAACAATCATTCTAAAATGAAAAAGACCCTTACGCTTACCCTTCTTTTCTGCTCCCTTGTGGCCTTCGGACAGCGCAATTGGAACGGAAAGTTTGAGCAAATGGACAACATGTTGCCCACACCCAACCAATACCGTACTGGTTCTGGAGAGCCAGGGCCCGATTACTGGCAACAGAAGGCAGACTACAAAATCAAAGTGGAACTTGATGACGAAAATCAGCGCATTACTGGTTCTGAAGTAATTACCTACTATAACAACTCCCCGTCTGAACTGAGATACTTATGGATTCAGCTTGATCAGAATGTAAGGGAGCAAAACAGCTTTGGCAGCCAGGCTGGAACATCCAGACTTCCCGCTACTGTGAGTCAAGTAGGCACTGTTCAAGCACAGCGTGCTTTGGGAGACACAGGTTTTGACGGAGGCTTTAAGCTAATGAAGGTAAAGGACACCAAGGGGAATGATCTTCAATACCTGGTTAACCGTACCATGATGAAAATCACCCTACCCGAACCACTGGCAAGTGGCAGCAGCTTCAGTTTCAATATTGACTGGTGGTACAATGTGAATGATCGGGCCGTAATTGGTGGCCGTTCAGGCTATGAGTACTTCAAAGAAGACGGCAATTACCTCTACACAATCGCACAGTTCTACCCAAGAATGGCGGTTTATGACGACTTCAACGGATGGCAAAACAAGCAATTCATGGGCTCTGGTGAGTTCGCCTTGACCTTCGGAGATTTTGAGGTTGAAATTACAGTGCCTGCAGATCACATCGTAGGTTCTACGGGGATGCTTCAAAATCCTAAAGATGTTTTAACAAGACAAGAAGCAAGACGTTTTGAACAAGCCAAAAAGTCTTTTGACAAACCTATCATCATCGTAACCCAAGAAGAGGCGGAGGCTAAAGAAAAGAAAAAGGCAAGTGACAAATCTACCTGGATTTACCATGCTGAAAATGTGAGAGACTTCGCATTTGCTTCCTCCAGAAAATTTATTTGGGATGCCCAAGCCGTTAAGGTTGGAGAAAACACACCACTTGCCATGTCGTACTACCCAAAAGAGGGTAATCCATTATGGGAAAGAGAATCTACAAAAGCGGTAGTTAATACCTTGATCAACTATTCAGAAATGACCATTGATTATCCCTATCCAGTGGCCATTTCGGTACATGCCGCAAGCATCGGTATGGAATATCCCATGATCTGTTTCAATTTTGGTCGCCCAAGACCTGACGGCACTTATGATGACTTTATTAAAACGCGGATGGTCTATGTGATTGTGCACGAAGTAGGTCACAACTTCTTCCCTATGATTATCAATTCTGATGAGCGTCAATGGGCATGGATGGATGAAGGATTGGATTCATTCCTAGAGTATTTGACCATGAAGAAATACTATCCAGACCTGCCTTATAATTCTAATTCGCCTGCGGCCATTGTCCCTTATATGAAGGGTAGCAAGGATTTTATGAGACCCATCATGACCAACCCAGAGCAATCTCTTCAGCTTGGCCCGGAAGCCTATTCCAAACCATCTGCTGCCTTGGTAGTATTAAGAGAACAAGTAATGGGTCCTGAACTATTCGATCAAGCCTTCAAAGAGTATTCTAGAAGATGGGCATTCAAGCACCCGAAGCCAGCAGACTTCTTCAGGACCATGGAAGATGCATCGGCAGTAGACCTTGACTGGTTCTGGAAAGGTTGGTTTTACACCACTGACAATGTAGATGTGGAAGTGGCTGACGTTAAGTGGTTCAAAGTAGCAGGAGAGCAGAAAAACCTGGAAAGCCGTGTGAATGCCCAGGGAGGTAACCTCGGAGAAAATGCAGGCGAAAATGATGGAAACCCGTTCTATGGTCAACCCCAAGAGTTCAAGTTGACAGATAGCAGGGTTGGAAGCGAGTATCGCAGTGAGGTAGATAATGATGCGATTAGAGAACGTTTTGCTGGTAAGAACGTGTATCAGATGACTTTCAAAAACAATGGAGGACTGATTACGCCTCTTGTACTAGAATGGACATATAAGGATGGGAGTAAGGAAATTGAGAGAATCCCAGCTGAAATCTGGAGAAGGAATGAGCAACAAGTGACAAAACTCTTTGTAAAGGAGAAGGAAGTAGACAGTGTTGTCTTTGACCCTTTTAAGCAGTTGGCAGATGTTGATATGGAAAACAATGTTTTCCCTCCAAAAAGTAAGAGTAGTTCTCGCTTTGACAAGTTTAAAAAGGACGGAAATTAAGCCCTAAGATTAAACCCAAAAAACCCCAATCGTTCCGATTGGGGTTTTTTGTTTATTACCGTTCACAGAATATACGGCAACTCATGAATCACCATTACCGTTTTCTAGAATGGTCTAACAATACGTTGTGGAAGAAAAATATCAGAAAGTCGAGGCGCAACCGGCACACAAACTGGCAGTTCCTCTTTTCATTTTTACCAGCATACCCTATTTCATTACCCTTGCATATGATTTTCTAGTCAGTGAAAAGCAAGACACCACCTTTGCTTGGTTTGGAGCATTCTATTTAGTCTTAGGTGGACTTTACCTTGGACTTCGTTACCTGAAAAGAAAGTAAGTTTGAGGTTTTTTCTGGGCTCACTCCTAAATCGATCATTAGAAATATAGTACAAAACCAATGTTTAGAGAAAGACTGTTTGTACCTTTCAATAAGTCGCCAGTTCCAATATTGTAGCGTAATGTTGGTTCAATCGAGAGACATTCTATCAATACCCATATAGGAGAACCGATTTCCATTGAAAATGAGCCGCCAGTGTCGGTGAGATTAGTGGCATCAGTTGCTTGATTTACAAAGACTAGAGAATAGCCCATTCCGGCAAAGAATCTGTCCTTAAAATAATATCTAGAAAAGGGACCAATATTGAAATCTGTCGAAGAATTGCCTCCCACATCTAGATGAGTCACACCAAGATCAAGCCCCATAGCTAAACCCTTTTTAAAGAAATACCCAAATTTGCCAGTCAGATTTAGACTCTTCTGATTACTGAAATTACCAGGACTCGTAGAGCGAATGGAAAGGTTACTTGAGGCACCTATCAACCATTGGTCCTGCTCAATTTGTGCCTCTGCCTGTTTACCAATTGAGGTAAATAGGGCCGTAAAGGCCAGCACCGTTGCTACGGTATTTCTCATGCTCAACAAAAATTGTGTATTATACTTAAATGCTAAGCTAGTGATTTACATACACTTAGGACGATTACTTCTGTAGACAAGGTGTAGACAAAGTAATTGATTTTTCAATCCTAACTTCCTCTCGTGGGGCTTAACACAAAACAATGGCAGAGGGGGATAGTGAAAAAACCAACATGTGCCGGTTTTAATAGATATAGTCGGGATGACAGGATTTGAACCTGCGACCACTCGCCCCCCAGACGAGTACGCTACCGGACTGCGCCACATCCCGATGTGATTGAAACAAAAGAATGCGCTATGAGCGCATTCTTTTAGTGGGATATACTGGATTCGAACCAGTGACCTCTGCCCTGTCAAGGCAGCGCTCTAAACCAACTGAGCTAATACCCCATTTCTGCAGTGAAAGCCTTCTCATTCTTGGTGTATGAAAGTGGAAAATTCAAAACCAACTGAGCCTGTCTGCCGACAGGCAGGCTAATACCCCAAAAAATCGGCAGACCTAGGCCTGCCGATACAATATTATGAAAAATTTTAATCCTGATTAACGATTATAGAGCTTTTTATAATACTCATCTGCCATACGTGAGGCTCTGAAATATTCCTCTACATCAGCCATACTCTGATAGTTCATACTTACCCAAGACTTCTGGTCCTTATAGTACATTGGAACAATCTCATCTTCTAGTATTCTCATCATATGATCTGCGTCATGTTGATCTTGCTCGCCCTCAGGCAGGTTCGTATCAACTTCGGGAATTACGAAACCATTTTTGCCATGCTCACCAAACTCCAGAATCCAACCATCGTTGGTGGAAAAGTTCAGTGAGCCATTCATGGCAGCAGTCATACCTGAAGTACCAGATGCCTCAAGCGGTATTCTAGGATTGTTCAACCAAACGTCAGATCCTTTCTTCATCAAAGCTGAAAGTCCAAGCTCATAACCAGTAAGAATGGTTGCATTGTTATATTTTCTGGTAAAGTGTACCAACCAGTTAAAGGTACTTACTGCTCCATGATCCAATGGATAAGGTTTACCAGCCCAAATGATTTGTACAGGGTAATCTTTATTGTTGAGTAACTTTTCAAATCGCTCGACATCTCTGGCGATAAGGTCTGCTCGCTTATAGCCGGCAAAGCGTCTGGCCCAAACAATTGTCAGTACACTAGGGTCAAGAATCTTTCCGGTTTGGTCGGCCACCAATTCGAAAAGCTCCTTCTTCAATTCTATTTTCCGCTTTAGGAATTTTTTGTCATCTTTTTTCTGCCTAGCCTTTTCTAAATCAGTATCAGTCCAGTAGGCCTTATTTTGGGCATTGGTAATGGGAATAATATCACAAATATCCTCAAAGCCACCCCACATGTCTTTTGAAACCTCACAGTGTTTTTTCGAAACAGCATTGGAGATCTTGGACATTCGCAATGCAGCAAGCGTATGGTTGAACATCCCGTTTTCAAAACCAACCATTTCTTCGACCTCCCGAATTGAGAAACCGTTGAAGAAGCCCATATTGTGGAGCATATTTGGATCATTCACCTCATTACCTGCCTTTACGGGAGTGTGCGTAGTGAAGACCAACTGATCCTTTACTTTTTCAATATCACCTACTTTTTCCATCAGACGGAAGGCAGCCGGTAGTGCATGAGCTTCGTTAAAGTGATACTGCTCTACATTATGATTGATTGCCTCTAATAACTTAGCCCCCCCAATACCCAATAGAATATATTGAGCGATTCTGGTGGATATGTTGTTGTCATACAATTTGTGAGTGATGGTCTGTGCCAAATGATCATTTTCAGGATGATCGGTTGAAAGCAGGAAAATTGGAGCAGTACCAAAAACCTTAGGTGCCAGATAGAATACTTTGACTTTTACCGGGTGGTGGTTCACACTCACTTCTAATTCAAGACCAGTATCTTCCAAAAAGTTATAATGACGCTCTTGCCATAAGGCATCTAACTCATTGTTATGTTTACGTACTTGATCGTAATATCCATATTTCCAGAGTATGCCTATGCCCACCATATTTTGCTTTAGATCATAAGCACTCCGCATGTGCGAACCGGCTAAGAAGCCTAATCCACCTGAGTAGATTTTTAAAGGTTGATCAATGGCAAACTCCATTGAAAAGTATGCTACCGATTTCTCGTAGCCCTTACCAAATTTGTAGGGATGTTTAAATTTCATCAGTTCGATTTAAAGAGATCAAAAGTAAACGAATCGCTCGAGCACAAGAGGTGAGGCTCTAAAAAGATTAATGCAAACGTTTGATCGATTCAGCTAATTAGAAAGCGACTCCGACCCTCTTCAAATCGTCAATAAATCGTCACACATACAATACTTTCATTTTTAAATACATGAAATTGTATTTCACATCAATAATGACAAATACGATTAGTCAAGAAAAAATAGGATTATAAAACGTTATTGATTTTATTTGATTGACCTAAACATCATAAATCGGGCTAACTCTCTAGTAATCCGGCAGTTCTGCTATGGTTGGCAATTGAGAGATAAAGTTAGTCGCGCACTTTTTCTGATTCACCTTATCCATTTCCCATTTCGGGAATCCCTTTCTTTCTGAGGGAACAATTACATCACATTAATGCACTGTACAGGTTTACAAAACACTTGGCTCAGGGTTTGACCTTGAGAAAAAAACTAACTAAACAACGCATGACTGCTGCTAATATCTTCGGATGTTCTAACGTCCGACTGGGGTTATTGACTCTAGTCGGTTTTTTGTCCTTAAGTTTTTCTGCCTTTGGACAGAACTTTACCGACATTGCGGGTAATGGGTCTGACGACTCCAATGTGAACAACCGCAATAAGGACGGTGGGTTTGCCTTTGCAGACTACGACCTGGATGGTGACCTAGATTTGTTGGTCAATACCAATGACAATAACTCCAGCAGGAGATCATATCTTTTACGAAATGACAACGGAGTTTATATAGATGTTACAAGCAGCGTAGCCCCTAACCTTAAAAGTACTAAAACAGAGAGGTCAGCTATATGGGGAGACTTTAACAATGATGGTTATCCGGATTTCATTGTTAACACCACAAGGCATATTGCCATCTTTCAGAATAACAATGGAAACTCATTTTCCAGAATTCAGACCATCACTAGCATTACAAACGGGATTAACACAGAAGGTCTGGCCTTCATGGACTATGACAATGATGGTTTCCTCGATCTAATAATTGAAAGCCACAATTTTGGTATTGATATTTTCAAAAATGATGGTGCTTCCGTCTCTGGCAATCGCTTTGACCAGGTTACACAGAACAACGTTGGTGCATCAGGCACAGGAGCCGGTGGTTTGGGACTGCCACAAGGCGGCTCCAATACAGGAGACTATCTGGCTGTTGTAGATATCAACAATGACGGTTTCGTGGATATCATTGCCAGAAAGGAAGGTACTTCCAGTTCGAACAATATTGATAGTAACAACTATGATATGTTCATCAACGATGGCGATGGGACATTTACAGTTAATACATCCTTCAATGAGGATGCAGACAACGGCAATAAAGGGGCTGTTGTTACAGGCGATTTTGATGGAGATGGTGACTTTGACTTTATCTGGGGGTCTGAGGCCAATAGTGGTACACCAACGCTTTATGAGCAAACCGCCCCAGGAGTCTTTTCTGCAGTATCAAACCCATTCAGAAGGTCCAATAACAACCTTTTAAATGATTCGGGTATCGATGGTATTGCCATGGGAGACATTGACAACGATGGTGATATAGACGTATTTTTTGGTGATGGTGGTGGAGACAGTTACTTAATGCTCAATAACAGTGCAGGCGGGACTTTCTTATTTAATCAACCCAATAATAACAATGGACTTGAAGTAGGTGAAAATGTTGAAGCTGTCAGTATGGTTGATTTTGACAATGATGGTGATCTAGATGTCTATGTCAATGTTAGGAACGACAATAATCAACTCTGGCAAAATGACCTCATCGGAAGCTCTTCCGAAGTAGCTACGAGTGGCTTTGCTAATAACTACTTGAATGTAATTCCACAATTAGATTTAGGTGGTGGATTAACGCGTAGCGCTTTGGGTGCAACGGTAGTCCTAAAAGACTGTGACGGCAACATTCTTTCACCTATACAAGAGGTGAATGGCGGATCAGGACATGGTAGACAAGAGTCTCCAGTACTTCACTTTGGATTGCCCAATGGTCCTTCTGCCTCTTACATTGTCAGTACAGCCTTTATTTCGAGTGGTGGATCAAGAACCACAGTGGACATTTCAGTTACCCCTTCAGCAATGGCAGCACTCAATGTTGGATCTTCGAGTCTAGAATACGAACAAACCTTAATCGTAAAAGACACAGATGCATCTGTTTTGGCTTGTAATACGCCTCCTGAACTAGACCTAGACGCGAGTGGATCAGGCACCGGATTTATCAATAGCTTCACTGAAAATGGAGGTGCCGTAAATATAACGGACACTGATGTTTCCATTGTGGATGTTGAAGATGCTAACATAGTCAGCGCAACCATCACGCTAACCAATCGCCCAGATGGTGCACTAGAAAGTTTAATCGTCAATGGATCGTTACCTGCAGGTATTACAGCGAGCAGCTATGATAATACTACAGGTGTTTTAACACTTTCCGGTTCCGCGACAAAAGCAGACTATGTCACAGCACTTGAACAGATACAATACAATAACACGGATGTAGACCCTGACGAAACGGATAGATCAATTACCGTGGTCTTGAATGATGGCACTGAAGATGGCAATACCGCAACATCCACTATTTCTGTCACAAAAGTAAACTCAGTTCCTGTGCTCGACCTGGACGGAAGTGCCGGTGGAAATAATTTCACTACAGCCTTTACAGAAGGTGGAGGTGCTGTCTCGATAGCTGATACTGATATTGCCATCACTGACACAGACGATACCAACATTGAGACCGTAACCATCACCCTCACAAACATCCTGGATGGTGCCGATGAAAGCTTGGCGGTTAATGGAGCACTTCCTGGAGGCATCACTGCCAGCGCATACGATCCGAATACTGGCGTGATAACACTTACAGGTCCAGCCTCTTTGGCTGACTTCCAGACCGCCATACGGCAAATTGAGTACAATAATGCCAGCGGAGATCCAAAAGATGATGATAGAACGATTACAGTAGTTGTTAATGATGGCGATGACAATAGCAGTACTGCCACTACGACCGTATCTGTGGCAAAAGTCAATACAGCACCAGCCTTGGATCTAGATGGAAGCGCAGGCGGAAACGACTTTGCGACAAGTTTCACAATCGGGACATTGCCAAGCCCAATTGCTGATACCGATGCGGCTATTACCGATGCTGATGACACCAATATCGAAAGTGCTACCATTACCTTGACCAATCGACCTGATGGTGCCAATGAAACTTTAAGAGTATTAGGAGCCCTTCCCGATGGCATTACAGCGACAAGTTATGATAGTGGCACAGGTATTATAACCCTTTCCGGATCGGGAACTTTGGCAAGTTATCAAGCGGCATTGGCGCAGATCGTCTATGAAAACACGGATGGAACTCCTGACCTTACGGACAGATCGATAACTGTTGTAATTAATGACGGCACAGACAATAGTAACACGGCAACCACTACGATGAGCTTATTCTCTGCTGCCAGCCTCACAGGTTGCGAAGCGGTGGGTACCGGTGGTAACAGTAGTTTCACTTATGCCGCTACCTCAGGGGCAAGTGGATCTGGGTTAAACGAAACAGTTACCTACACTTCTATTGGTACACAAGGGGTCACTAATGTGGACATGAAAGTGACCTCCACCGCCCAGAGCAATGCGAGTACAAACCATGGACTTAATGTATCAGGTGACAATGCCAATCTTAACTTGAATGCTACATCTGATGTAACCCTTTTATATGAATTTTTTGAAGCTGGAACCAGCACTCCTATTGCGGTAAGCTTTGCCTTCTTAATAGGTGATTTAGATGGTAGTTCTGGCACTCCTGGCGAAACGCTAACAGTTAATACAGGAGAAATAGCAGGTTTTTCTTTAGAATCGAACACCAATGTGCTTGCTCAACTAAATGGTACCAGCCTGAGTTTCTCAGGTACACAAAATCAAGGGGCTACTGACCTTGAAGGGGCTGTTCAGGTCAATATTGTTAGTAAAACATCCTTTAGCATTACTTATAGTGGCGGTGTTTTCACGAGTGGCACAAGAAGTTTTGAGTTCGATGCGGATGGTGATTTATCCTTCACAAGTGCCGTATGTAACCCTCCTATTCTTGATCTCGATGGTGATGATAATTCTACTGCGATTGCTGGAGGCTACATCACAACATTCTCATTGGGTGGAAGCGCCATTCCGATTGCAGATACAGATGCCAGTGTCAATGATCTGGATGATGTAGAAATGACTGGTGCTACAATTACGCTGACCAACAGGCCGAATGGAACTGATGAGACCTTGAGTGCCTTTGGAACATTGCCTACAGGTATTACAGCCAGCAGTTATAACTCAAGCACCGGTATTATCACCCTAAGCGGGACTGCTTCCAAAGCAGATTATGCACTGGCACTCAGTCAAATCGTTTATAGAAATACGGCCAGTTCACTGAGTACTGTTGATCGATTTGTTACCGCCACGGTCACCGATGGTACGGGAACCAGTAATACTACAACAACGACCATTGGGATTGACAATGTACCCGCTTGTTCTACCATACCAACACAGTTCTTCACCTCTTCATCGCTTGAGTCGGGTACCGACCTCCAAGAAGGTGCCATATACAGGTTCACAACTACAACCACTGGAGTCGATGCCTTAATAGAGATTGTGGACGTAGAAAATGCCGTTATTTCTCAAATCGACAGATCGGACTTTGGCGAGGCCAATGCATTCCAACCTAGTATCCGAGTTGCCAACAGAAATGTCAATAGCGGTACAGGCTATGTAGACTTTAAATTCACTTTTGTTACCTCAGGAACAACCACAGAAGTTGACCAGAATGAGTTCAGAGCCACTTTTGCAGATATTGATGCAACGAGTAGCGGAAGAAGAGAATTTGTGGGTGTAAAAACCGGCCAAATTTTCCAAGAAAGCAATAGCCGCTTGACTAGAACCTTTGAAGACCCATTTATCGTGTACCGACCAACTGGAACAACAGGTCTTGGAGGTATTAATAACACGGAAGCTAGAAACATGGTACATCTCAAATTCGAAGATGTAGCAGTTGTCGAGTTCCGTTTGGGAGTATCTGGTGAGACCAGTACCAGTCCACAAGAGAGACTTTTCTCTGCTGACTTCAATGCATGTCTCATCTTAAATTTCGACAACCCGGTCTCCTCTCCACTAAGTCAAGACAAAACATTGAATGTGGATGAGGACGGTACTTTGACTTTCGCCAACACTGATTTCTTCTTCGCTGATGAAGATGGCGACAGTTTTGAAGCGGTAATTATTGCCAGTCTACCAGCCCAGGGTACCCTCTTTTATAATGGTGTCCCTGTTGCTGCATCAGACATCACAAATGAAACTGAATTTCCTGACAGAACACTCTTTACTTATCAGCCTGTTGCAGATGAAAACGGCTTAAACTATGCTTCTTTTCAATTTAAAGTTAAAGATGACTCAGGCGATGACGGTACCGAAATAGGTACCAATTATACCATTACCATTAACGTCAATGACATCAATGACCTGCCAACAACTGATGATGTAACATCAGCCACATCAATTCAAAGTGACGCTGGAGGAACTGATATTGACGACCTGACAGGTGCAGACAGTGATGGAACAGTCGATGCTTTCGTTATCAAGACCTTACCTGATCCTGCCCACGGCATTTTAACCTTGTCAGATGGCACTCCTGTGACTGTTGGGCAAGAACTAACTCCAGCGCAAGCAGCAGGTCTACTCTTTGATCCAACCGGCACTTACAATGGTCCGGCTACTTTCACTTATGCAGCGAAGGATGACGATGGAGGTGAGGACGCCTCTCCAGCCACTTTTACCATAAATATTTCCAACACACCTCCAGAAACAAACGACATCACAAGTGCAACAGAAATTGCATCAGGAGCTGGCGGTACGGACATCGATGATTTGACTGGAACGGATGCCGATGGCACAATTACAAACTTTATCATCAACACCCTGCCTACCGCATCCCAAGGTATCTTGACCTTGTCTGATGGAACCCCAGTCACGGCAGGGCAAGAGCTTACGGTAGCTGAGGCTAATGGATTGAGGTTTGATCCGGTGGATGGTTTTGAAGGACCGGCCACTTTTACGTTCTCAAGCAAGGACAATGATGGTGCAACTGACAGTAGTCCTGCAACTTATATCATTAATGTTGCTCAGGATACTGACTTAGATGGAGTTGCCGATAGTGTTGATTTAGACGATGATAATGATGGTATTCCAGATGCGGATGAATGTCTGACGGTGGTCAACACTGGTTTTGAGTTTCCGGTCATCACTGGCACGAATAGCCAAATCAATGAAAGCACGATTGACGGATGGCAGACTACTGCCTCTGATAACCTCATCGAAGTAGCGAGGAATGGATATGGGGGAATTAATGCGGCAGTTGGTTCTCAGTTCTTAGAAATCAATGCAACACAAAATGCCTTCCTATTCCAACAAGTATTTATAGCTCCGGGTACCACAATCGACTGGTCAGTCCAACATAGAGGTTTGGATGGAACAGATGCTGCCTTAATTAAAATCGGAGGTACCGTTGCCGGTGCTGTTTCACAAGCCACGATGACTGACGGTAATACAGCTTGGGGTACATACAATGGATCATACACTGTACCCGATGGCCAAACGGAAACATTTATTGTATTCGAAGCTACCAGTTCCGCAAGTAGTTCATTAGCAACAGGAAACCTAATTGACAACCTTATAATCACTGTCACTGCAGGACCAGGCTGTAACCTAGATACTGATATGGACGGTATTCCAAATAGTCTTGATTTGGATAGCGATAATGACGGGATCTATGATTTAGTAGAAGCAGGGCATGGACAGACAGATGGTGACAACAATGGTGTAATTGACAATGCCAACACTTTATCTGGCAATAATGGACTATTCGATGCGTTGGAGACAGTTGCTGACAACGGTACACTCATCACACCAACAGCGGATACAGATAATGATGGCATTGTGGATGCCGCAGAATTAGATGCAGATAATGATGGCTGTTTCGACAGCCTCGAAGCCGGCCTTTCTGATACAGATATGGATGGCACACTAGGTACGGGTGCCGCTACTGTAAATGCTAGTACAGGTGTCGTTACCAGCACTGCGGGATATACTACGCCAACGAGCACCGGAGCTACATTCGACTTCCAGAATGCATCCGAGTTCTCAGCATGTAACACTCCTCCTACTACAGATGACATTACCAACTCAGGCACGATACTCAGTAGTGATGCTGGTGTAGATATTGATGATTTGACCGGAAGTGATGCTGAAGGAACGGTAGATGCTTTTGTAATCAAGACCTTACCAACCGCAGCTTCTGGAGTACTCACCCTCAATGATGGCACACCAGTAACAGTTGGACAAGAATTGACTCCAGCCCAAGCCGCTGGACTCAAGTTCGATCCGGCATTGACTTTCACAGGTAACGCCAGCTTTACTTATGCGGCAAAAGACGATCAGGGAGTAGAAGACGCCACTCCGGCAACCTTTACAATTCCTGTGAGCAATACACCTCCAACAACAAACGATGTAACAAATGCGGCAGGAATTCTCAGTAATGCAGGTCCCACAGCGCTGGATGACTTAACTGGTGCTGACGTTGATGGAACTGTTGATGCCTTTGTTATAAAAACTGTTCCTCCTGTGAGTGAGGGAGTTCTTAAATTGGCCAATGGCTCTACAGTAACGCCAAATCAGGAACTAACTCCTGCTGAAGCAGCAGGTTTAACATTCGATCCAACTACCGGATTTGTAGGGACAACCTCATTTACCTATGCCGCTAAAGATAACGATGGAGATGAAGATGCCAGCCCGGCAACCTTTACCATCAACACATTGAACTCTCCTCCAGAGTCAAACGACATTACAAACGCCAATACTATCCTCAGTTCTGCAGGACCAACTGATCTTGATAACCTGAGCACTGAAGACAGCGATGGAACGGTAACTTCTATTATCATCAAAACGATACCGGCAGCAAGTCATGGTGTATTGACATTAGCTGATGGTACCGTCATTACCCAAGGTTTATCCATTACACCTACACAGGTATTGGGCATACGATTCGACCCAAGTGGGAACTATAATGGCCCGTCAACCTTCACTTATGCAGCTGTAGACGATGATGGTGCAGAAGATCTAACTCCAGGAACATTCATTTTCAATATTGGCAATGTCGCTCCGGTAGTCAATAGTAATACCATTACCATGAACGAGAATGTTCAGGACACTCCGCTCGGACTGGAAGCACCTACTGACAGTGATTCGGGTAATAGTTTTACCATCACTGTTACGTCACTTCCTTCTTTGGGAGAAGTAACTTTAGCAGATGGCACTCCGGTAACGGTGGGCAGCACACTTACAACAACCCAATTGACTACCTTGCTTTATGATGCCCCTGAACAGTATGATGGCACAAGCGATCCAGGAGATTTTGGTTATGCTGTTAATGATGGCGAGTTTACCGAAACAGGCGATGTAGATATAGTAATCCTTCCCGTTAACGATCCGCCTGTTGCTAATGATGCTACGGTGAGTTTGGCCGAAGATGCTATCAATGGTACTACCGTTCACAACGTAGTGGCAAGCGATCCTGATGCCGGAGATGCCCTAAAGTATACTATTACAAGTGGCAATGATGCCGGTATTTTCGCCATTGATGAAGATACTGGTGAGATCACTGTTGCTAACGGATCATTACTCGATTTTGAAACCATTACACAATACGACTTAGTAGTCACCACTACCGATGAAGGTGGCTTAACCGACACAGCGAATATTACGGTGGAAATGACAAATATCAATGAACCACCAATAGTGGATGGTACCACCGTTGAAGCTAAACAAGATGCGGCATATGTTTTCACCGTCTCTGATTTCCAAACTAATTACAGTGACCCTGAATCCACAGCCGCAACTGATATTCGTATTACTTCACTTCCAGCGCAAGGACAAATTCTGTTGAATGGAAACCCAGTAGCTGATGAAGATGTGATCAGCTTCACTGACATTGCCTCTGGCAACCTTACCTATGTACCTCCTTCGGGTAATTCAGGTGATAATTTTGCCAACTTCAACTTTAGAATTTCTGATGGGGCATTATTCTCAACAGATGATGACATCATCAATATTAATGTATCCCCTTTGACTTCTGATTTAGCTGTTACTAAGGCTGTTAGTCCTGAGAATGCTGATGCTGGAGCTACTGTCGAGTTCACCATTACAGTGACCAATAATGGACCAGACTTAGCAACAGGTGTTGCTCTAACTGATCAAATCCCATCAGGATTCACCTTCGTAAGTGCAACTCCTGATCAAGGTACTTTCAATAGCACTTCTGGCGAATGGAGTATTGGCAACATTGCTAATGGCACAACGGTGGAAATTGTTATTGCGGCCACTGCTAATTCCGCTGGTTCTTTTACCAATGTTGCCAGCATTACGGCTGCAGACAATTTTGACCCAGACCTGGGTAACAACACGGCTATAGTAAACATTGCTACTTCTGCGGTGGACATACAGGTTAGCAAAGTGGCCAGTGGTGCTACTCAAAATGTTGGCAGAACAAGAACATTTACCATTACTGCCCTAAATGCTGGTCCAGACGTAGCTACAGGTATTGTATTACAAGACATCTTGCCTTCTGGTTATGAATTTGTTAGCAGAACGAGAACCCATGGTGATTACGATAACTCAACAGGGCTCTGGACCATAGGATCCCTAGCGGTTGCTGAAGAAGCAGAATTGCAAATCAGGGTAAGAATGAATGCCACTGGAGACTTTGATAATACCGCAAGTCTTCTATCTGTTGATCAAACCGATACTGATGATACAAATGACAGTGCTACGGCCAGTATTCGCCCATTGATTTCAGAGGTATCTGTAACTAAATCAGTTGATAACCCAACCCCAACTCCAGGTGCTACAGTGGTATTCACTGTGAATTTGACTAATGCTGGTCCTGATAGGGCCAATGGTCTTAGGGTAACTGACCTACTTCCGACAGGATATACTTATGTGAGCAACACACTAACTGCTGGCACATATGATGAGGTTACTGGCCTTTGGAATATTGGCAATGTCAATGCTTCAACAACCAGGACATTGACTTTGACAGCAACCGTAAATACTACGGGTGACTACGAAAACACCGCCACAATTACACGGAATAACACCTTCGACACAGACGAAACGAATAATACGGCTTCAGCATCGGTGACCGTACAGACATCAGATGTCAGCATCAGTAAGTCCGTAGACAATGCGGTTGCCAACGTAGGTGAAAACGTAACATTTACCATTACAGCAAGTAATGCGGGTCCTGATGCAGCCACAAATGTGGATATTCTTGATCAACTACCATCAGGCTATACACTTGTAAGTAGTACACCAAGTCAGGGCACCTATACTTCTGGAACCGGCATTTGGGCTGTAGGAACCATCAACAACAGTTCAAATGCTACATTGACGATTGTAGCTACTGTCCTATCCACCGGAACATACGAGAATACAGCAAGCATCCAGTCCGTGGATCAATTAGACCCCGATAATGCCAATGACTCATCTTCTTCAACGGTAACTCCAGCCAATACTGATCTTGAAATTGCCAAGACGGTTGATCTGCCAGGTGCTAACGTAGGTGATAACATAACCTTCACGGTTACTTTAACGAATAATGGACCTGATGATGCTTCAGGTATCGAAATCACAGACCAATTACCAAGTGGTTATACCTTTGTAAGCGCTACTCCAGTTCAAGGTACTTACACCAGCTCAACAGGCGTTTGGGCCGTAGGCAGTTTGGCCAATGGTGCATCAACGGCTATTGAGATTGTCGGAACATTGAAATCAAGCGGGGCATTAACAAACTCAGCGACTATTTCGGCTGCCAACGAATTTGATACGGATACGGGAAACAATACAGCCACTGCCGCTTCGAGTATTCAAAGTGCGGATGTTTCTATTGCGAAATCTGCCAATAACTTATCTCCTAATATTGGAGAACAAGTAACCTTTACTGTACTTGTGAGCAATGCTGGTCCTGATGGCGCGGATAACTTATCCGTAGCCGATGCGCTTCCAAGTGGATTTACCTATGTCAGTCACACTGCCTCCAGAGGTACTTACCTTCCTGGAACGGGAATCTGGACAATTGGCAACTTGAACAATGCTGGTACTGCCACATTAGAAGTTGTTGCCACAGTATTATCGACTGGAACTTATGCCAACACAGCCTCAGTAAGTGCGGTGGATCAAGCTGATCCCGACAATACCAATGACTCAAGCACAGCGACAGTTGCCCCGCAAGGTGCTGATCTTGCCGTTACAAAAACTGTCGACAATGCTACACCAAATGCTGGTGACGATGTGATTTTCACTGTGAACGTGACCAATAATGGCCCTAACAATGCCACGGGAGTTGAGATCACAGACCAGCTACCAAGTGGCTATGCCATTGTAAGTACTGTTGCTTCTCAGGGAAACTATGCGCAAGGAACTGGTATTTGGTCCATTAGTAACCTAGCAAATAGTGCTACGGCTACTCTTACCATCAGAGCTATGGTCTTGGCCAATGGAGATTATACCAATACGGCCTCTGTAACTGCTTCAGATCAATTTGATGTGAATACAGCGAATAATTCGGCAAGCAACACTCCAACACTTCAGAGCTCAGACATCAACATTGTAAAAACCGTGGATAACCCTTCGGCTAATGTGGGTGAAAATGTGACTTTCACAGTAACGGTGACCAACAGTGGAACAGATCAAGCGACAGGGCTTTCGATATTAGATCAATTGCCTTCTGGTTATAGCTTTATCTCTGCAAACCCGGCACAAGGAACCTATGTTTCTGAAACCGGTATCTGGACTATTGGTACTCTGGCAAATGCCGGAACCACAACTTTAGAGATTATTGCCACTGTTCTTTCAACAGGTGACTATGATAACACTGCCACGGTAAACACTGTCGATCAGCAAGACCCAGACAATACAGATGATCAATCTACTTCTTCAGTAGCACCGCCTCGGGCTGATTTAGCGTTGACAAAAACAGTCGATGCCTCCAATCCTAATGTTGGTGATGTGGTGAACTTCACCGTGACATTAACTAACAATGGACCAAGTGCTGCTGCCGCAACTGGTATCGAGGTGACCGATAAATTACCTTCAGGCTATGCTGTCGGAACCATTACACCAAGCGTAGGAACTTATAGCAATACAACTGGTATATGGTCTGTTGGAAGCCTTGCCAATGGCGCAACGGCTACACTGACTATGTCAGCAACAGTATTGGCTGCTGGAGACTTCAACAATATTGCTCAAGTCACTTCATCGGATGTATTTGACCCGAATACCGGTGATAATACGGCTAGTGTAAGTATTGTAGCCCAGTCTGCTGACTTAGAAATCACTAAGTCTATTTCGGATGATACACCAAACGTTGGAGACAATGTAACTTTCACCATTAGGTTGACTAATAAAGGCACCGATCCCGCAACAGGTGTAACGGTCACTGACCAGCTACCTGATGGATATTCTTACGTTTCTGATAACACAGTTTTTGGAAACTATGCTAATGGCACTGGTATCTGGAATATTGGATCTATTGCTGCTAATCAAACCGCCACTTTAGAGATCATAGCAACTGTACTATCTACAGGTAGCTATAACAACACAGCCAGTGTAACCACTGCCGATCAGGGTGATCCAGTTAC
>Ga0207422_1001958_pt1 | contig 32377 bp, 26 predicted proteins | sample MarCyaLeptolynsp_FD_187757 | JGI IMG/M metagenome (GOLD analysis project Ga0207422, IMG submission 187757) | Marine cyanobacterial communities from Panama - species 1 Leptolyngbya sp. (SPAdes) | ecosystem: Environmental > Aquatic > Marine > Unclassified | place: Panama: Panama City | collected... | reverse complement strand
GAGAGCCACCCGCGTCCATGTGAAGGTTGTAGACGTCGACCCCCGCATCGGGTCCCAGCTCGTGCAGCCCGACCGAGAACCCCTTCGCGGTCAGGCAGTCGCTGCCGCTGTCGAACAAGCCGTTGCACTGCTCCCAGCCCGCGCGCTCGAAGTCTGAGAACACGGTGCCGGAGAAGCGATTGAGTCCGTCGCCGACGGTTCCGCCACCCCCGGGGGTCGACTGGTAGGGATGCTCGGCATCAGCCGACAGCTCCGCGTGATACGAGAAGTCCTCCTGCACGAGCACCAGGTCGAAGTCGTTGAGCAGGGGGCTGATCAGCGGCGTGTTGACCAGCGGATCGCTGCCGGAGATGAGATCGGGCAGGCCGGCGACGTTGTAGGTCAGCACGGACAGCGAGCCCTCGTCGGGTCCGACCGCCGCGCCCGTCGAACTCCCTTCGCCGGTGCCGCCCGTGTCGCCGGAGTCCCCGCTGCTGTCCCCGGCGTTGGTGGTGCCCATCGGGCCGGACGTCGAGTCGTCCGCGCCACCGCTGCTCGAGCCCGACGTCGCGTCGACGGATGTCGAGTCCTCGCCGGTCGAGCCAGCGGCCATGGTCGAGCCTTCGGCCATGGCCGGCCCGGTCGAGCTGTCTCCGGAGGAGTCGACGTCCGCGCCGGGCGAAGCGGCGCACCCCGCAAGGAACAGACCCAAGACGACCGTCAGCCGCATCCGTGGAGCATACGGACCTATCTCCGCAAGAACCGTGAGTTGTCGACGTCAACCCGCTCGTGCCGCGCCTTACTCGGTCGGGTCGAGGTGTTCGAAATCATCCGGGGCGGTCGACGTAGCTCGAATCGCCACGCAGCTGCAGCACGGTGCCTCCGTGGACGGCAAAGCTACGTCCCGCACGGTCGCAGAAGATGTCGACGAGCTGCGTGGTCTTGCCGAACATCAGTGGTGCGGGTGAGGCGGCATCCGAGGACGTGGTGACGAGCGTGCCGCCGAGCAGGAACATGTTGGGGAAGTAGAGCTCGCCCGCGGCCGGGTCGGGGGACGAATGGTGCAGCGGGGTCAACTCCACCACCAGCTCGCCGGTCTCGCCGGGACCCACCCAGTGCTCGGAGGAGTACTCCCCGTCGTAGTGCCCCCGGATCTCGCCTTCGATCTGCGAGGCGCCGTCGAACAGCTCGGCGACCGTGGCGTCCGACGACGACGCGAACGTCCAATTGACCGCGGTGTCGTCGCGAAAGGCATCGAAGTACGCGCCGCCGGGGACCACGAAGCGCGCTTCCGCGAACTCGGTGGTGTTTCCGGACAGGGCATCCGCGAGCACGCCGAACCCCTCGCGCTCACTGTCGAGGATCTCGGCCGGAATACCGTGTTCTTCGATGGAGGCTCGAAACGCCTCCACGCCCGCCGCGTCCCACAGCGGATAGTCCGTGTCGTTGCGGATCGACCACACCACCTGCAGCGGAGTGTTGAGCGCCAACCGGTCGTCGTCGTCAGCCGCTCGCGCCTGGGTTACGCGCACCGAGGTGACTACGATCTTGTCGGACACATCCGGGGTCGGGCCTTCGACGGCAGCGTACGCGGCAGCGTCGCGCGAGCACCGGTTCTCGCGATGGAGGTCCAACACCAGCTCGACTTCGTCGAGATCGTCGGCTTTGCCTCCCGCGGCAGGAGACTCCAGTGGATCCGGGTTCGGTTCGGGGTCACAGCCGAGCCCACCGAGGAGTGCGGCGGCAACGAAAAGGCAAGCGCGAGAAATGAGAGCTGGACGGACGTCGTGCATGTCTGGTGTCGAAGAGCCGCCGACCGGGTGACTCGGGGACGGTGGGACGGCGTGGGACCTCTCACGACCGCCAACGGACAGGCTGTCCGCGCCTGCCCAAAGAAATCTCGGCGATCGCCGTCCCCGAATTCACGGCGGGCGGCTCTTCAATGGCATGCCCGACATCACCAGCCCCGCGTGGTTTCTCCCCTCATTCGCCCTCTCGCTGGGGGTTGGGCTGTTGCTCGCCTCAGGCTGTGATGAGGAGACCGGACGCGACGGGGCGGTCGCAGCAACGGCCGGCGAGGACCCGGGCGGACCGGCGGGAGGCAAGGCGGACGAGAACGAAGGGTACGAGCTCGAAGTCATCGTCGCCCATGACGTCGACGAGCGGGCACCGACCGCATGCTTCATGGTCGACGAGCTCGAGTCCGTGCGCGACAACTTCGCCTCACGTCTCGCGTTCGAAAACGGGAGCATGCCCGCGCTGCAGAATCTCGCGCTGGCGCTTCGCGAGATTCGGCACTACGTCCGGCGGCGTCACGACGTGTCGGCGAATGGGCTGACCGCCCGCGACCGGCTCGACTGCGTGGTCGGCGGAGCGACCGTGGTCTTCCTTGGGCCCGCGTTCGGGTTCACCTCTCCGTTTCGGGCGTCCTACGAGAACAGCTACCTCGGAGGCCTCTTCTTCCGCACCCAGGATGCCTATGGCGCCGACCCCACGGTCATCGAGCGCACGACCCTGTCGATGGACACGAAGGCGTACTCGAACGGCATTTGCACCGAGCAGTGGCGCGATGCTTTCTGCGACAACACCAGCAACCAGATCTTTCACACCTGGTTTTTCGTCGCGCTGACCTACGCCGCGCCCGAGGAGGACTTTGCATCCGCGTTGACCGGCTTCGCGAACGCCGGCCACGAGTGGGGAATCGCCGACGATTGCTGGTTCAATGGCGAGTACTCCTCGGGCGGCTGCACGGTCGCCGATTGGGACGCGTCCCGCTGGGGGGCGATCTACGGGATGATCCTGCGCGCGGCCCGGGAAGATAGCGAGAGCTCGGCCGAGGGGGCGTTCGAGCAGTTCGTGGGGCTGACCGCCGGGATGCTGGCCGATCCTGCCGAGTCGGAGGCGGTGTGCAACCTTGCCAACCACTACCCCATCGGCGACGACGCGGGCCTGGACATCTACGGCGACCCCATCGTCGATACCGCCAACTGTGGTGCATGGGTCGAGATGACCAACATCGTGACCGACAACTTCAATGCCGGCATGCTCGGCGACTTTGGTACGGAGATGCAGCGTGTCGGGATGCACATCGTGACCTCGCTTCAGACCATCTCCGGTTTCGTGTCCGGCGTTTGCTGCGATACGATCTGCGGCTGGGTCGGCGCCTGCGGAAACTGAGGCCGGCGCAGGGCAGCGGACGAGAGGTCGCGCACGAGCTCTCGTTGCAACGCCCGACGATCCGCGGCAAGGGTGGTTTGCCATGCGCAGTTGTTCTTCCGACGGTTCGCTCGAGCGAGAGATATCGCGGCTTCACGCCCTGGCCGCGAGCCTCGTCGGCCCCACCGACGCGCCGGACATCGTGCAGGACACCTGGATCGCGGCGCGTACCGCCGGACCGAAGCGTTCTCTGGGCCAGTGGCTCCGCGGCATCGTGCGCAACAAGGCCAGACTGCAGCGACGCGCAACTCAGCGCCGGGTTCGGCGAGAAGCGGACAACGCCGTCGTACACACCACGCCGGCGCAACCAGACGAAACACTGGCGACCCGGGAAGTCTGGGACGCGATCCGCGAGGAGCTGGAGCGACTCCCCGATCGAGAACGTCGGCTCGTCGAGGCGCGTTTCGTGCACGAGCGCAGCCCAACGCAGATCGCTGAGGAGCTCGGTGTCCCCGTCGGCACGATTCGCAGTCAGATGAGTCGCGCTCTCGCCCGAATGCGCAGGCAACTCGCCGAGCGACACCGAATCGAACGTGGGCATCTCGCCGTCGCTCTCGGTCTCATCGAGGGACCTGCTCCCTCAGCGCCTGCACCGGCCGGCGCGGGCATGCCGGCATCGTTTGTGGGCAAGGCATGGGTTGCTGCGTCGGTCGGGGGCGTGCTTTCGATCTGGTGGCTGGGCGCCAGCTCGGTGGAGACCTCGAGCCGGTCGAGTTCCAGGATCCCGGCGCCTGTTCTCGCGGCAGCCGAGGTCGCCCAAGCAGACCCCGAGCCGACGCAGCGCGTGGGGCAGGCCGCATCACGAACGGGCAGTGCCGGCGGCCATCCTCTGACTGCGCCACGGGATCGCGAGAAGGACGACGACATCGCGACCAGCGAGGGTTCGCAACGCCCCAGGCCCGCTGCACTTCTGGTCGACGTCGCGGATGGCTTGCCCGACCTCATCGCGCAGTGGGACGACGATCTCTACGAGGCCTTGTTCGAGCCGCGGGACGCAGAAGCGATGAAGAGATCGTTTGAGTGGTATCGCGAGCAGCTGGGGAACTGCGGCGAGCCAAAACACGTCGGCGGCAGCTCAGCCGACGCTGAGTTCGTCTACGAGTGCGAGACAGGCATGCTCGACGCGGTACTGGGAGTAGACGACGCCGACGTGAGGGTGAGGCGGGTGCGGACCGGAGCACGAGGCGTGCCCGCGCCCGACCGCGTTGCCGATGCGGCTCGCGCCGCCGTGGGGCTGCACAACGAGTGGGAAGACGAGGTGTTCGAGGCGCGCTTCGGGGAGCGGTACCGCAACAAACACGGCGACCGGATGGTCGAGTTCCTGAGCCGGAGCCGCGGAGCGCACGGCCGGTGCGAGCTCGGCGAGGTCAAGGCCGCCACCATTCGCACCGCCCTGTACGGGCTCGATTGTGAAAACGGTCACCGGACGCTCTCGATTGGCGTCGACCGCGACGACAAGATCTTCAAGTTCCGGGTTCTGCGGCCGCGTACGTTCGACGGCAGCTGACGGTACGCAGACCCCGCGCCGAGCTCGCCAACAATTCGAGCGCCTGTTTCGAAACAGTCGGGCGAGGGGCGGCATTGGGCAGGTGCGTGTTGTTCCCTGGCTCGCAGCGAGTGTCGTACAAGGACAGGACCGTGGTGTCATCGGAGCCGCTGGAGCGCGAGTTGCCACGTCTTCGGGCGCTTGCCCGCCGACTCGGTCACGATGACGAGGACGCGGACGATCTCGTGCACGACGTGTGGCTCGACGCTTCGAGTGCGCCCACGCTGCCGCCGCCAGGCGCCGACCGGCAGCGATGGCTCTCTCGTGTGTTGCGCAACCGTGCGCGGATGCGTTGGCGGGCCAATGCGCGCCGGGAGCGACGCGAGCATCGCAGCGCGCTCGCTCCGTCCGCCGTCGCGTCGCCCGAAGACAGCAGCCACCTGCGGGAGGTCTTGCGGTCCCTGCAGTTGGAGCTCGGCAAGCTCGACCCCGACGATCGCGTGCTTGTGGAGCTCCGCCTCGAGGGGCTGAGCGCAGCCGCCATCGCCGAGCAACGGGCCATGGTGCCGGCGACCGTGCGCACGCGGATTCATCGAGCACTGGGTCGCTTGCGTGAGGGACTCGATCGAAGGTTCGGAGACCGCCGCTCGTGGCTGCCGGCAGTCGTGGCGCTTCGCGGCGGTTGGGGCGAGACCACGAAGGTGGCGCCTTGGACCTGGGTCGTCCCTTTGGTCATCGCGTTGATCGGTGGGGTGGGCGGATGGACGTGGCTGAGCCGTCAGTCCTCGACCAGGTCGACGCGGCTCACCGGTTCGGCTGTGGGCGGGAGCACGGAGGAGATCGGCGTCGCGAAGAAGGGTGGGGCGACAACTGCGGTCGGCGCACGACCGGAGTCGCAGCAAGGTGCGACGCTGCGGCCCGCTACCGCAAGAGAGCCGCCCGAAACTCAGACGACATCGCGCCGGAAGGTTCGGGTGCCCGATACCCTCTACACGATGAACGAGCAGGCCGCCGGTTGCTTAGAGACGGTTGCCGCCGACGCCAGCGGTGCGCTTCGATTGTACGCGCGCGTGCTGGACGACACCGATGTTGCGGGCACGGTCGAGAGCATCGGCGTGGTGCAGGATGCGGTTGGGTCGTCGACTCTGACGGAGTGCCTCGAGCAATCGATCTACAACGTGGACTTTCCGCCCCCTGCGACGAGTGCCGACCACGGTCGCGCAACGCTTTGGATCATCGACGCAGACGTGACCAACCGATTCGTGGCGGTTCGCGAGTGGGGCTCCGCTGACATCGCCGACCCTGACCCGCCGAGGCAGCTGTCGGACCTGGCGACGATCGATCTTCAGGGCGCGGGGATGCACACCACCCGGACTCGGGAGGACATCCTCGACCGGATCGAGGCCGCGGGCTGGTCGAGGGGCGACCGCGGGCAGTGGGTCGACCCGGACCACGGTCGCGTCTTCATCGGCTGCACCATCGTCTCGCAGACGGTTGCCTGCGCCACGCGGCCGCTCTGACGACGCGCGGCGAAGCGGTCGACGGCGCTCCGCGATAGGCTCTCGGGGGCAGAGATCGGATCGACGTGACCACCACCGGAAAACAGCTCTTCACCACGCTCGATTCGAGCGGTTCGCTCACCCTCGAAATCGCCGAGACCGACTTTGCCGCGCCGAGTGGCAATCAGGTGCTCGTGCGGATGGAGGCCGCGCCGATCAATCCGTCGGACCTCGCGATCCTGACGGGGGCGGCGGACTTCGAGAATGCCGAGTACTCCCCAGGCAAGGTCGTCGCACGCATGCCCGAGCCGTTCCTTTCGGGCAGCAAGGGACGTCACGGACTGCGGTTGCCGGCAGGGAACGAGGGGGCAGGAACCGTAGTCGCAAGCGGCGACAGCGGCATGGCAAAAGCGCTGATGGGGCAGCGCGTGGCCTGCGTGCCCGGCCATGCATTCAGCCAGTACGCCGTCACCGACGCGGCGATGTGCTTGCCGCTGGGGGACCACTCCGCCGAGCAAGGCGCGGGATCATTCGTCAACCCGATGACAGCGCTCGGGTTCGTCGAGACGGCGAAGAAGGAAGGGCACGACGCCATCATTCACCTCGCCGCCGCATCCAACCTCGGCCGGATGCTCGTCCAGGTCTGCCAGCAGGACGGCATCGGGCTCGTCAACGTCGTGCGCAAGCAAAGCCACGTCGAGCTGCTCCGAGAGCTGGGCGCAGAGCACGTCGTCAACTCCTCCGACAAGGACTTCATGGCCCAGCTGCGCGCCGCGATCGATGCGACCGGTGCCTATCTCGGCTTCGACCCGATCGGCGGTGGGCGCATGACCGATGCCTGCCTCACGGCGATGGAGCAGGTGGCCCGCTCGAAGATGGGCGAGTACTCGCGCTACGGATCCAACCAGGCCAAGAAGATGTACATGTACGGTCGGCTCGACTTCGGGCCCACCACCCTGACGGCGAGCTACGGCCTGACCTGGACGGTGTCGGGCTGGCTGCTCACCCCGTTCCTTCAGCAAGCGGGGATGGAGACGATCGTGCGCATGCGGCAACGCGTGCTCGCGGGTCTCGGCACGACGTTCGCCAGTCACTACAAGGCGAACGTCAATCTCGAGCAGATGCTGTCGCGGGATGCGATCCTCGACTATCGGCAGATGAAGACCGGCAACAAGTACCTGGTCACGCCGCACGACTGACGGTCAGTGCTTGCGGCCGGCGTGTCGTCGGCCGGGTCGCGTCACCGTTCGAGGAAGTCGATCCTCCGCGCGCCGGCGGGGAAGACAACGCGCCATCTGGCGAGATAGTCCCCGCCGAGAACCCCGACCGCGCCGATCTGGCCCAGCAGCGCGACATCTTGCACGACGAAGTCGTGAGGCTGGACGTGTCCGCCAAGGCCGAGCTCGAGGCTCGTGGATGGACCGGACGCGCCCAGAGCCTCGGCCGCCGCCGTGTCGAGCACGCTGACGGGCGCTCCCGTATCGATGATCAGCTTGCGTGGCTGCCCGCCCAGGGTAACCGGGACCCTGAGATAGAGCTCGTGGTCGACGTCGACGGAGAACGTCACCTCGGCCTCGGGAGACCCGTTCGCGTACAACGTGAGGGTGGACGCCTCATAGTCGAGCACGGCATCGAACTCCGAGACGTAGCCCCAGCCGACGACGGCATCGAAGGGGGTGCCGATCACCTGCGACACCTGCTCGAGCTCGCCCTCACCGGTGCGCACTTCCACGGACTCCAAGCGATGTGTACCGACGACGATGGATGTCGCGGTGCCGACGTACATGTCGAAGGCGCTGCCGTCCGCGTGATGGCCGGTCGCTCCGGTCGCGGTGAGCTCGATGCCCAGCCGCTCCGCGAGCGTGCCAGAGATCGCGAACGGGTGAGGATCTCCGAAGTCGACCATGGCCGTGACGACCTCATCCTGCACCTCGATCTCGGTGAACAGCAGGCCGTAGGGCGAGCGCGTGAGCTCGACGATGTTGCCCTCGGCGGGCGGAGCCTCGGTTGTCCCGCTGCCGGTCGCGCTTCCCGTCTCGGTGCTGGGCTCGAGTGGTGATTCGGTCGTGCCGCCGCCGTCCGAGGATGGGGTCGTTCGAGCGCAGGCGAGGCACAGTGCAAACGGGACGAGTCGGGAAACATCCGGCATGCCCTCCACTGACCCATGGCGCGGCAGACGTTTCAGACACGGCGAGAAGCCGTACCGGAGTGATCTCACCTGGCTCCGGCCGCTAGAAAAAGCCACAGCTCGTAGCGCGGACCTGGCTGCCGTCGAACGGGCCGTCGCGCACCCATGCCGCCCACAGCTCGCCACCGGGGTCGGATGCGGCGACGACCTCGAGCGCCGGATCGAAGGAGGACTGGACGAGGACGTCCGGTGCCCACACTCCCGTGGCCGGGTCGAGCCGCGTCGCCCGGACGGCCTCGATGCCGTTGACCTCGGCCCAGATCGCCCATGTTGCTGTGTCGCTGCCGCGACCCATGACGAGGTTCGTCGCGTCGTCGAAGGTGGCGCCAACCTCTACGTCGGCCGACCACGAGCCGGTGTCGGGGTCGAGCGCGGCCGACCGGATCGAATCGGCGACTCCGCCATCCTCGATCCACGAGACGCGCAGCACTCCGTTCGCATCGCGTGTTGCAACCAGATCGTGCAGTGGCTCGAAGCCGACCCCGATGGCAACGTCGGGTTCCCACGTGGACGTCGTGGGGTCCAGCCGCGCGCCGCGAACCTCCGGGGCAATGCCGCCGTTTTCGATCCACAACGCCCACAATGCGTCGTCATCGTCGACCGACAGGGCGACGTCGGTGACGTTGTCGAAACTCGTACCGACGGGCACATCTGCGTCCCACGTGCCCGTGGCGGGGTCGAGCCGCGCAGCTCGGATGTCGTCGGTGATCCCTCCCGCCTCGGCCCACAAGGCCCACAGCGCGCCCTGATGATCGTTGGCGGCGGCGAGATGAAGGGCGTCGTCGAATGTGGTCCCCACCGGGACGTCGGCAAGCCACGTATCGGTCGCAGGGTCGAGCCTCGCGGCGCGCACGTCGTCGGCGATGTCGCCGTCCTCCACCCAAAGGGCCCACAGCGCGGCCGTGTGATCCGGCGCGGCCGCGGGGGCACGCATGGCGTCGAAGGTCGAGCCGATGGGAACGTCCGCTTGCCATGTGCCGCTGACAGGATCCAACCGCCCGCCGCGGACTTCGTCCGAGATCGCTCCGGCTTCCGCCCACACTGCCCATAGCTCGCCGGCGTGATCGAGGTGCGCCGTGACAGCAAGCACGTCGTTGCTCGTGGTCTCGACCGGGACGTCGCTTGCCCAGTCGTCCGTGGCCGGGTCGAGGCGTGCACCTCGGATGTCGGCAAAGGAACCGCCGTCCTCGACCCATAGCACCCACACGGCGCCTTCGTGGTCGTTGGTGGCCGTCAGCGACGTCGATGGGTCGAATGCATTGCCCACGATCACATCGCCCGCGTCACATTGAGCAACGGGTTCGCAGTCGTCGTCGGTCAGACTGGTCTCGCCGTCGGGGCAGCAGGCGTCGCCGGGCACGGGATCGGTGATGGGCTCCTGCGTGCAGGTGGCCGTGCAGGTGCCCACGTCCGCCACGCCGTACGTGGTGCACGCTTCGCCGTCGTCGCAGTCCGCCAGCGTTGGACACGCCCCGTCCCCGTTCGGGATCGCAATGTCGCAGGTCTCCCCGGCGTCGACGATGCCGTCGCCGCAGCGGCCCAGATCCCCGGTGGTTCCGGTGTCGTCGGTGGTCCCGGTGCCGTCGGTGGTCCCGGTATCGCCGGTCGTCCCCGTATCCGTGGTCCCCGCGTCGTCGGTCGTCCCTTCGTCGTCGGTCGTCCCTGTATCCGTGGTCCCCGCGTCGTCGGTAGCGCTCCCGGTCGTCCCGGTGTCGTCTGCATCAGCGCCGTTGCTCGTCGAGGCAGCGCCAGTGTCGAGACCGGTGCTCGCGGATGTATCGTCGTCGCCTACTGTCGTTCCGACGTCGGCGACACCCGTGGTCCCGTCGTTGAGCGAAGTCGTCTCACCGTTGCCCTCGTCGTCTTCGCGAGCGGTGCTCTCGCTGCCGTCCGCGTCCTCGGTCAGGCCCGAGTCCGACGATTGGCAGCCCGCGACCACGGTGGCAACGGCGGTCCACAGGCAAGCCGCGAGTCGCATCGCGGCCAGTGTACAGGTGCGCACGCGGTGGGGTCGTTCGTACCGCACGAGTCGCCCGCCGTCGTCGAGACGTCGAGGTTCCGCGCGTGATCAGCTTCCGCGGGAAACCGGCTCGGTCGGGGTTCCGCCTTCACCAATCTTCGACTCGACGGCGCGACGAAGGGGCAAGAACAGGTGGTGCTCGGACCACTCGATCCCGGCGGCCTGGAGGGCCGTCATCGGCTCGCCCCCGTTCCATGCCCGCCACCGGTACGCCGACATCGTGCATTGACTCTCGTCGCCCTCGACCCGGAACCAGTACTGCACGGACTGGGTGAGCGTGGCGTGTTCGACGGTCACGGTCGGTGTCTTGGTGTCGACCCGGACCATCCCGCCGTCGGGGGCGTAGACGGTCTGGGTTCGCGTCTGCGTCCCGGTCGTCGTGGTGGTCGCGTCGACGGCGAAATAGTGCCGTGAGGACACGACTTCGCCGGTCGTGCGGTCCTGATGCTCGACGCCGACGTGCTCGAATGCGGCGACCAGGGCCTCGAAACACTCCGATCGCGAGCCCTGAAAGGTCCAGCTCAAGTGGGCGGCAAGGAAAGAGTCGTCGATGGGGATCTGCGGGCCCGGTTGCGTAGCCGGAGCGTGTCGCGCTGCGCAGCCGCAGACGAGCAACGACAAACCAGCGGTGACGAGAGAGCGCATGCTCCAGGAACGACCCCGGCCGCGTTGCGCTTACACTGCTCAGCACCCGTCCACGCCGAGCACCGGGATCGACGTGGCGACCATGTCATCCATCGGTGGGATGCCGGGCAGAATGCCCTGGAAGTCCATCGTCAGATCGACATCCACCGTGCACGGGTAGATCCCCACCTCGCCGAGGTCACCGAAGGTCAGCGTGCCGTCTGCATCGAGGGCCGCCTCGGAGCCGAACATGGCCGGGTTGCCGCTGCTGCAGGCGTCGGCCACGTCGTTGATCGAGATCGACTCCACGCTCCACGCCGCCGGCAGGGTCACGCCGGGGTACTGTCCCGGGATCGGCGGGGAGACGAGCACGACCCAAGTGCAGCGATCCTCGTCGAGGTTCGCCTTGTTGATCCGGACGCGGTCGAGCCCACCGGGGATCGCGATCGCGGTGTAGTCGATGTTGGCGGTGGCGCCGGTCGTGCCGGTGGTCCCGTCGGTCGACCCGCTCGACTCGCCGTCGGTCGACCCGGTGCTCCCGCCGGTGCTCTCGCTCGCTCCGGTGGTCCCCGTCGCGCCGGTGGTCCCGCCTGTGGTGCCGGTGCCGTCGGCCGTCTCGCCGCTCGAGCCCCCAGTGCTCCCGCCGCTCGTCCCGGGACTGTCGTCGGCGACCGTGGTCATGCCGGTGCTCGCCGCAGAGGTCGTCGACGACCCATCCGAGTCGGAGCTGGGGTCTTCGTCCCCGCACGCAACCACGACGAGCGAAACCAGCACAGCCAAGCGCAAACGCATGGAGACGACTATAGCCGCGTCGCTGTCGTCCCCACCGTCCGTACCCTGACCCACATGGTTCGTGACCGTGAGCACTTCGTCGCGGCGAGAAACTCGGCTTTTCGCCACAGCGCTTACCACCGTTACACGGACGTTCGAGCTACAAGCCCGTCCGGTTTCGACAGATGCGAACGTACGGTCTGGTTCTCGGTCTTGTGTGCGGCGCCGCGCTTGCGGCTTGCAGTGGTGGGGGTGGTGGCGGCCCCGAGCGCGGCATGGACACGCCGCTGTCCGGCTCGTGCGAGCCCACCGATGCGCCCGTCTGCGGTGGTCAGAGCGAAGGGGGCTGCTGGTGCGACGACGAGTGTGCCGTCAACGGTGACTGCTGTTTCGACGTGGCGGACTACTGCGGTGTCGACCCCGACCCCGATCCCGGACTCGATCCGGTCGCTCCGCTCGACGTTCCGGACACCGCTCATTGCTCGCCGGCAGCGGATTGGCCCATCGCGTACCGAGACTTCGAGGACGAGGTCGTCGCGCTCACCAACGAGGTGCGGGCCGAGGGGCGGGACTGCGGTACGGAGGGCTCGTTCCCGCCCGCACCCCCGATCGTGGCCAACGAAGAGCTCCGGTGCGCGGCGCGACTGCACGCGCTCGACATGGACGCCAACGACTTCTTCGCCCACGTCACCCCCGCAGGTTTGACGATCGGCGATCGAGTCACCGCCGCGGGATACAGCTACAGCGTCGCCGCCGAGAACCTCGCCGATGGTCCGTTAACGCCCGACGCCGTGATGGCCGGTTGGCTTGCCAGCGACGGACACTGCGCCAACATCATGGCCGCCGACGTCGTCGATCTCGGCGCCGCGTTCCTCGAAGGCGGGACGCACGGCACCCTCTGGGTGCAAAAGTTCGCGAGCCCATAAGACGTCGGTCAGGGCTGCGGCGGACCCTCGCACTTGCCGACATTGCGCTCGATCGTGGTCACGGCGGTCGTCGACTTGGGCACGGCGATGAACACGACCTGAGGACCCGGCGGTTGCGGTCCGCCGCAATACGCCTGGGTCGTGACCCCGATTTCGACGGCGTCCTCGCGCATCGCGACGTAACTAATCCGCGAGGTGAAGCTGAGGTAGGCCCAGGTCAGCCCGAACTCGTCGAAGTCGACACTCGGTGGCGGGCCGCTGCAGCCGCTTCGTCGCTCACCCTCGACGACCGCCGCGAGGCTCTCGGCATCCCGGATGATCGGAGGCGTCGCATTCGGAAGCGCGACCGCGTAGCTGTCGCAGCTCCAGACCAGCTCAGCCGGGAACGCCTCGAAACCGCGGGTCGGAGAAAACTCGGGCGGGACGGGGGTGGTCGCATGCTTGGGCGGGTCCGCGGAGGCAGAGCCGTTGCCGTGGCCCGAGGAGGTGCTCCGGGCTCCGTCGTCGTCGGTCGAGGTGCTGCTCTGCTGCGTCGAGGCCTCAGCGCCGCCGGCCTCGGGAGGCGTCGTCTGCGTCCGAGGGCCGCAGCCCACCGCGAGAACGAACGGGAGCAGCCGATGAACCTGCATCCGGGGCAGGCTAACTCGGTCGGCGGCGCGTGACCGTGAGCGACCGTGGTGCGCGCGCTGTTTGAGCTAGGCGCCCCGTTTGGATCGCGATTGGGTTTTGACTAACGGAGGAGGAGGGATTCGAACCCTTCGCCTCGCATGCGGAGAACTTCAACGACGACGCGACCTTGGCCCGCATGTCGTTGAGATGGTTGGGGTTGGGTTGTCGCGTTGCGGTCCGTTGGGTGGGGGCGGGATCCGGGGGTCCGCGCAAGGCGCAGCACATGGGCGGCACACAGCAGTCGCGATCCGTCGCTTAGTCTCCCAGCTCTTCTGGGCGACGTTTCACGCCCTCATTACGGTGGGCTAGCATCGCGGAGATGACGGGCGCGCTCCGGAATGGCCTCGCCTTTGCGATCGCCGCCGCGATCGCTACGGGTGCGCCCGGCTGTGACTCGTCCGTCGACAGGGCTCAGCCCTCAGGTGCGGCGGCGGCCGAGCGGCAAGAAGAGGCCGTGCTGAAGGAGATCGAGCCGCTGCTCGACCCCTCGAAGCTAGTCGACGGCGCCGTCAATCTCGACAGTGTGCGCGCGAAGAAGGCACGGCTTGAGGACGCGAAGAAACGTCTCAAGCCGTTCTCGGGCGCCGGGGTGTCGGACGCGGTCGAGGCGGCGAACCAGCAACTGGACTCGCTGCTCCGCACCATTGCCTCCGTCGAGAACGTCCTGACCGGGGTGACCGCCGAGGCCGTCGAGGCGAAGGACTACGTCCAGGCTGACGACCTGTTCGGGCATGCGCTGACCTCGCTTGGCACGGATTCGACGATGATCGCGGGCATGGACGAGGCCTTCACGGATATCGATGTTCCTGAGCTCACGAAGCGAATCACCCGCAAACGAGAGCGGATCGCCCAGAAGGTGGGGAAAGCGCGAAAGGCCAGCGCTCGCGAAGATGCGGCCGCGGCCAAGGTGTCGGCCAATGGCGACGCGGCCGAGGAGGGCGAGGGCTGTACGGCGGCACGCGAGCAGGTCGCGGTGGAGATCGCAGCCGCGCTGTGGCGCGACCCGACGATCTCGGAGGCCAAGGGTGACGCGATCGTTAGAAGGGTCGGCAAACGCCACGGGCTGAGCGCGGCACAAGCCGACGCCGCACATGGCCTGTGTCTTATGAGCCCGCGCGTGATCGCAGCCGGCAACTCCGCGCGCCGATAGCGCGGCTAGGCATCGGTCTCGCCCTTCGCCACATTGAAGACCTCCACGAGCTGCGCGGCGAGATGGTCTTCGAGCAGCTGCTCCATTGCACCCACGTCGAGCTGTTCGTTCCGCCACGCCGCGTCCGCGGCGTCGAGCGCGTCGTAGTACGGGAACTTGTTGTCGGCGATTCGGTGAGGAATCGTCCGCGAGCCCGGCAGCCGTGAACCCGTGCGGACGCACAGGACGAGGTAGGAGACAGCGCGGGAAGTGCGTCCGTTCCCGTCGTCGAACGGATGGATCCAGTTCAGCCGCCACATCACATAGGCGGCAAGATGGATCGGCGTCGCCGCATCCCACGAATCGTTGATGTAGTCGCACAGCTCGTCGACAAGCTCTGCAACGGTATCGGCATCCGGGGGCACGTGATCCGAGCCCGAGATCTGAATGCCCCCTCGCCGGAGCGAACCAGGGTGCTCGATCAGGCCTTCGACCGCGATCCGGTTGAGCTCCATCAGCTGCGATGGGCGAAGCCGAAACCGGCTCCGCAAGCCAGCGTCAATCATCTCAACGAGCCGGTCGAACTGACGAAGCCCGTTCTCGGCTTCGAGCCGAGCACGTGTGTCTTCGTCTGGCTGGACGAACGGCGTCTTCTCTTCCGGCTTGCTCTCCCGCTCGTCAGCCACGCTTCTTGGCCTCGAGCGCCTCGGCCGCTTGATCGATCGTCTCACGCGTAATGCGGTCGTTTTCGATCTTCGTGTTCCCGAAGGCGAAGCTGCGGCGCTGCTCTTCTTCTTGGTCCGGCGTCATCTTCACCGCCTTCGCGCGGTCCAGGAGATCTTGGAGGTCACTGCGCGGCATGCATCCATACGTACAGCGGCCGATCCTCGGAGTCAACAGAGTCGTGATCTTGGTGGTCTCCCGGCTGGTCCGAGCAGTGGCGAGGGCGACATGTGTCGGCTTAGCCGCCTGGGCCGTGCCACCGCTCCGCCAGGGCGAGCGCTCCCGCATCGCCCTGCTCGCAAGCCGCGTCGAGCAAGGCACGCCAGTGTGCTGGCGTCGAAGGAGGAGGTGGAGCAGGAGCTGTGAGCTCCAAGAGCGAGACGAACTCGCCGATCCACCAGTCGACCGACTCAAGGCCGCCGATGTGGCCTGGCGCGAGCCAGGAGAGGCCCTCCCCCCTGATCTCGCTGCAACCCGGAGCGCGTAGGAAGCCGCAAAAAGCTGCGACGCAGCTCGGGTCGTCCGACGCCACTGCCCACCAAGACTTCAAGCACGCGGCTAGGGTCGCCACCGAGGGTCCTGCTTCTGCTGGCCAAACGTCAGCGACCGGCCGGTAGCAACTCGTGCCCAGGAGGCATGGCAGCACGTCCGTGTCGCGCCACTTGTATCCGGAGTCCGGCCTGTCGGAAAACCAGCGCAGAGCATGGGGTACGAGTCGCGTTAGGACATCGACGCGTGTAGCGAAGTCGATGTCGTGGCGGAGCCACTCGAAGTAGACGCTACGGATTAGATCTTCGAGCCAGTGGCCGCAGTTCGCGGGCAGGTCGAAGTAGCACGCGATGGTCGCATCGATCGCGGATGGAAAGCGCGCGACGTGAGCAGCGACAATGTCGGTGAGTCCACGATCCTCGTTTCGCGGTATGGGTTTTCGATCGCCACCACCCGGGCGACGCGGTGCTTGTGCAGCCTCGTGGAGAGCGGGTAGCACCGTCACGCGCGCAAGCACTTTCACCGCTTTCTCCAGCTCCGCGTTGGGCGTGTCGGTCAACCGAATCTCATCGAGGAGCCAGGAGACCGCCGCGAGAGCTGTCGTTCCATGGAGCCCGCTTGGAATCGGTGCTTCCGGAAGGGCTCGAAGCGGGTCTCGCATGTTGATCCATGGTTCTAACTCGGCGAACACGCTGGCGTCCGGCGGCCTTCGAAGGAGCCTCCGGAGTCGAACCCGCATTCGCGAACCCCACCTGCCGAAACGCCCAAGCGGATCTTCCTCGGCCGCGACGACGTCCCATGCTGCGGCGTGCGTGTAGGTCCTTCCTGCGACGAAGGCTTCGATCGCTTGTTGGAGCGCACAGGCCCATTCGTGGACCTGTGAGTGCCGACGCGACCGCCGGATCGCGTGAAGGGCTCGTGCGACGAACACGACCAGGTCGACCAGCAACTCGAACTCGCGACCAAGCTTCCTACGATGCGGTGTGACCGATTCCAAGAGCTTTGCCGGGGTACCGTCGCGCGGGCCGACAGCCAGCATCGCTACCGCGCGCCGCGTGTCTGCGTCGCAAGGGTCCTGCACCCAGAGCGCTGCGACTCCCATTGCGCAGAACTGCTCCCACGAGGCGAGCGTAGCGCTGTCGCGGTGGTCGAGCGGTCCCCTCGGAGGCGGGTGGGAACACATGCCGAGTAACCAGCTCGCGCACCGCTGGGCGAGATCCGGCTCGCGTTCCAAGGCAGCTTTGCAGTGCACGAGGGCTACGCTCGCGACGGCCGCAACCGCGACGGTTTGCTCTGCTTGGGGCTGCCCGCCGCCTAGCTCCTCGACGAGGCGTTGCAGTTCCCGCACGACCGCGGTCTCGTCCACGGCCGACTTTCCGGAGAGCATCGACGCCCAAGTGAAGGGAGTGACGCTGTGCCCAAGTAGTTCGTTGGCGAGGCGTCGCTCTTGGTTTGCGCGTGCTTCAAGTTCGTCCGGTAGCTGGAGCGTCCATGTTGTCCCGTCTTCCTCCTCCTCCTGTCCGTGCCAGTTACTCGGGTCAAGAAGGGCAGCTAGCACCTCGAAGTAGAGCTCGTCTTCGACAGGGGCTGCGAGCCATCGTGAGCGCGCGTTAGTGACAGCGGGCCAGTCGAAACCGGACTGGACGAAGATGCGCCCAACCAATGATCGGAAGTCGACGCCGCGGTGACCAAGCTGATGAAACTCGTGGATCCGCTTCTGGTCCTCCGAGGGCTCGTCCCACCAGCCTGCCATGGACGTGTTGAGCGGCGAGTGCCGTTTGACGACCCAGATGTAGAGTTCTCGCCCAGTGACGAGCGGTTGGAGATCGGAGAGCAGAAGCGCTGGAAAGCGAGCGCCCACGTCGCACAGCATTCCGAGCACCGCGACCGAACACGACTCGTCTAGAAGCTGGCGCAGGGCCTGCCGCGCGGCGGCTTGCGTCGTCTCCTCGCACAGGCTCTTGTAGAGCCAGTCCTCAAGAGTCATGAGCGCGGCCTTCAAGGCGTCCGGCCCCCCGGAACTCCCGCGGCTCCACGCGAACACGTGCGCCTCGCCCCGATAGCGTCGCTCATCCCCGTCTGCCAAATCCAGCGTGCAGCCGCTTTCTGACGACGATTGCGTGTCCCGTTCAAGCCATCGATCAGTCGCAAAATCGACCAGGGTAACTACGAACGACACTGCGAGCGCGGGGTCCACCGCTAGCAGAGCTCGGACCGGAGGAAACCAACACGTGGGTGGCGAAGCGACGCGGTCGACGATCCCCGTGGCGGCCGTGTGCCTACCATCGCGGCGCTCGCCCGGCGACATCACGAGCGCGCCGTTGAAGACCCGCTGCGCCACGTCGGGATCGATCGCAACTAGATAGTCCGCGCCGGGCGAGCTGAGGACTACCTTACGCAGGGCAGCGTTAGGACGCCCGTACGGTCCAAGTTCCCAAGGAGCAGGTTTCTTGCCGTGCAGCAACGTCCAGAAGGAGGGTTGCGACTCCTGCGAGGGCTCCGGCACTCGCGGACGCGGGCAGAGTTCACTCGGGCGAGGGAACGGTTCAACCCCGGCGAGCGTGCGAATCGCTCTGGCCGTTCGGTTTGGGAACCAGGCGTGACACAGCAGCGCGGCCGTGATCAATCGTTCGCTTGGCGGGCCGCCGTATGAACCACCGTTCCGGCAAAGCGCTTCCGCTTCTTTCAGGATGAGGTCCGCCGCCGTGGTTGATTGGCGGAGGCCGGTGCTACGGAAAACCAGGGCGCGAGTCAGCCAGAGCCGGCAAAGATCGAACACCTCCGCGCGAACCTGCGCGAACACAGCCCCTGGCAGTTGCGCCAGCCATGCGATCAGCCGCGGCCAATGATCCCCAGTAGGAAACCGCGACTCGATTCTTGAGTCGATCCTCCACTGGATGCCCGGGTCGAGCTCGGCAACAGCATCCGCCAGGTCCGGCCGGAGAACGCTCCACGAGAACGCCGTGCGTCGCAGCATCTTCTGTAGCGGTTCCCCATCGTCCTTGAGTAGCGTTGGCAAGACGCGCTCAAACGCGGCGGCAACATCGGCGGCGGCAAAGAGCTCGCTGGTCGCTGCGAAAAGCGCGCCGTGGGGATCCCGCTCGACAAGTAGTGTGTGCAGTTGCTCCCACTCAATCCCTCCGACCGGTTCGGCCTCGATCAGCCGAAGTGAAAGCAGGGCAACCGCGTCGTGCCAGCCGGTCAGCTTCTCGGGCAGACCGGCAACCCCGTTTGCTTCAACCCATCCAAGCAGTACACGCTCCCTCGCCAGAGCCGCATAGGAGTCGTGCGCGAAAGCGACGACCTCCCGGCTTCGAGTCAGGATGCCCTTCTGCACGAGCTCGCCCAAGTGATTCAGCTCGGGGATCGAGAGGCTGTCGACAGGAACCCGGTGGGCGCCAGTCTCTGCCATGTTGCGGGCAAGCTTCTTCGCAACGGCCGCGCGGGCGTCACCGCCAGGCTCTCTTGAAACGAACTGCCGCCAGAACCAGTCGTGCAGGGTCGTCAGGTTGGCGAAGGTGCCCGGGACGCCGGAAGTCAGCCCCCGGACCACGAGGTCGAGGATGACCGGTCGGGCAAGGATGCGCCGCTGAGTCGCGTGTTGGAGGAGCGGCGAGAGTGCCGGAAACTCTACTGCAGCGAGACGAAGCTGGTAGTCGGTGAACTCGTCGACTACTTCAACTGCGCGTGGAACGGGGAACACTCGGATGGCCTTCTCAAGGGCGCCGACCACCGCGTCGCTGCTCCCCGTTTGGGTCACCACGACGAGCCGCCACGGAGAATCGGATGCCCCTACGTCGAGAGCATCAAGCATCCGGAGTACAGGGTTGCCCTCTTGGGGCGACGCAAGCATCTGTTCCGCGCTGTCCAGCACGAGAATCGCCGTGCTGCGGGCGGCGGCGATCAGCGCGTCGCGAAAGGCGTCTCCGTAAGCGACCGCGAGTCGCTCGAGGTCACTCCAACGCCCCGCTACGATCAGGGGATCCTGATCAGCCGCGACCCGATCGAGAGCCGTCCGAACGACGGCCGACTTCCCAGTGCCACTGCTACCGACGATGACACTGAGCTTGTGCTCATCGAGCCCCTTCTGCACTCGTGCAGCGAGTTCATCGCGCGGGACCGCAAATCCTCCCGTGAGGGAAGTCCTTACCTCTGACTTCCAGGCTTCCGCCGATGACCGAATGGCGCCCCACACGAGACCGAAGTCGGGGAAGGGCCGAAGCCTGACCTGACCGCGAGCAGCCTCGGTGATCGCCATCAGATCGATCGAGCCCGCCTTGCCCGAAAGCTCTTGCGCGAGCCGGCGAAGGATCTGCCAGAGCTGCTTTGCATCGGACTCACGCCCGCTGGCGACGACGCCGCGCGCTTGCATGAGTGCCTCCGCTTGCCAGTGGGAGTTCACCTCTAGCCAGTCGCGCTCAACAACCCGGACGCAGTGGAGGAGCGTGCCCTGCGAGTCGCGCTGTTGCTGGCTCGCGGCAACATCCGTCGGACATGCAAAGCTCTCGACCAGTGTCCGCACCTGGCCGTTGGTCCAGCGTGGCTCCCGGACGCGACCCATGAAGTGTTCGGGATCGCCAGTGGCGAGGTTCACGAGGCCCTGGACGGCGTCGTGTACTGTGCTTGGCAGGTTGCCGCAGCAGAGGACGAGTCGATCCTCGGCGGGAGTGAAGCCGGTCGAACCCGGCTGGACGAGTTGTTGCCAGCACTCCTTCACGAACTCCGCGTTGAACCCGTTCCTGTTTACGAATGGCTCCTTCTTCGCCGACACTGCCGCGAACTTGGGGCGGTCGTTCGCGCCTGGGAACTCGGCGACGATGTCGTCGAGCCGCCAACCGTCGACGCGCGCCTGAAGCCGGAGCTTGAGCGGCACGCCAAGATTGGTATCCAAGGGGGGCCTGCCAAGCAGCATGCAGAGCGCCCACCAGGCGGCCTCGGATTGCTCGTACGAGAAGCCGGATCCGCCCGTGCTCTCGGGCGAGGCAACATTGTCGCTCACCGGACCCGCGCCCGCTTCCTGCCGACGGCCGCTCCCAGGTCAGGTCCGTCGCGCTTCTCGCGGCTTGCTGGCCACGCCGAGCCACCACGCTTGTCTGGGTCGGACTTCGGACGGCTAGCCCCCGAAAAGGGCGGAGGAGGAGGGATTCGAACCCCCGGTGAGTTTGACCCCACAACGGATTTCAAGTCCGCCACCTTAAACCACTCGGACACTCCTCCGTGGGGCGGGAGTATGGGGGATCGCGGCGGGGGGTGCCAGCGGGATGCATGGCTGGCGCGCGAAAAAGCGTCGTTGCGGGCTACTGGACCGCGGTCAAGGCGGTGGTCGCACAGGTCGCACACACGCTCGCGTTGGCCGCAGTGACGCCTTGCTGGTCGCTGCGGCCGCAGAAGGTGCACCTGCTGACGGCGTCTGGCCCGGTCGTGGCTCGCTCGGCGCAGGTCCGGCAGACGAATGGTGTCGGTCGGCCTTCGCGTCGGGCGAGCGGGCGTCCCGAAGCCAGCCACTGCGCTTCCGCATCACACAGCCAGCAGTGCGCCGCCATCGTCGACGATGGTAGCCAATGCGCGGGCCTGCAGGTGTAGGTGCAGGCCCGACGAGATTTTGGTCCGCAACGCGACGGCAGCCGGTGCTCGGCGTTGCTGGGTCATGCGGCGAATCCTCGGCTTGCTCATCGCGCTGGCAGGACCCGGGTGCTTTTCGGAGCACGTGGATGATGAGGCGATGGGTGAGGAGACCGGAGCGGTCGAGATGGCGACCGGCGAGGTGCGGGCCACGGATGGCGGGGCGGACCCGAACGCGTCGGGTGGATCCAATGGTTCGGACGAAGACGGCTCGACCGAAGGCGGGTCGGACGAGGACGGGTCGGACGAGGGCGACGCGTCGACCGGTGAGCCTGAGGCCGCGCCCATGATCTTGTCGCTGTCGGTCGAGCCGCCGAGCATCACGGTCGGTGGCACGGTGACCGTCGCCGCGCTGGTCACTCACCCCGCCGGCAAGCAGGCGATCGTGGGAGGCACGCTCGAGTCGGCGGACGGGCAAACGTACGGTCAGTTCGCGTACGCTGAAGGCGGCGGGTTCGAGGTCGCCGTCGCCTGGGACACGCTGGCCGAGGTCGATGCGTTCACGTTCGCCGGCGAAGGGTCGTTGGTGCTCACCGTATCGTTCTTCGACGCGAGCGGGGCCATGACCGCCGACACCGTCGACGTGGGTCTGTACTGCGACGGCGGCGAGTCGCGTCCTGCGGTGTGCGGCGACGGAACGTGCGTCGATCTCGAGAACCACGCCGAGCAGTGTGGGCAATGCGGCACCAGCTGCGAAGTGCAAGCCGCGGGCACTCAGTTCGAAGCAGGAGGCTGCGGCGGTGGCCAGTGCCTGCCGATGTGGCAAGACGCGTGCATCGTGCAGTCCGATCCGTGGTCGACCTGCACCGAGTACTGCGCGGCCCAGGGCCTGACGTGTTCGGCGACCTGCGGCGCCGAAGGGGCCCGCGCTCGGTTCCTGAGCGCGGACCACTGCGAAGGTTTCGGTGTCGGCGCGTTCTCGGACCTGTGCGACCTCGCGTTCGACTTCAACGGCGGCGACGATGCCTACCGCTGCTGCTGCGGCTAGGCGTCGCGCTCGGCGACGTTCGGTGTCCGTGAGTTCAACTCAGACCCGTCGAACGTCGCGGTCCGCGACGGCCCGAGACCCTTCAGTCCCGCCAGGTGAGCGACGTGATCTCGCCGCGCCAGTAGGGAAACAGACCGCTGGGCAGGTGCCAGGCGACCTCGCCCTTCGTGGGGATGCGGACGCCGCCGAGCTCGCGGTAGTCGGAGAAGTGGCCCCCCCACGGAAAGACGCCGTCGTCGCGACTTCGCGTGCGGGTGAACGCACCTGCGATATCGCCGTCGTCGTTGAAGCGCAGGTCGACGTAGGTGTCGGGGTCGAAGGCCCAGACGCGAACCGTTCCGTCTTCGCCCTCGCCGAAGCGCAGGTCGGCATTGTGGCGCAGCGCGAGCGGGTTCCACGGAAGCTCGGCGAGGTAGCGTTCGGCCTCGCCGCGGTCGACCTTCGGACCCGTCGCGTCGGCGACAGAGACCAGGCCCCACAGCTTGGCTTCGAGGCGCCCGCGCCCATCCTCGAACGCGTCCTCGACGACGGCCGTGACGAGCGGCGCCATCTTCACGCGCGCGTGCCAGCAAAACGCCACGCTTTCCGACGACACCCACTGCTCGGCGGAAAACGGCATCCACTTTCCGTCTTCCTTCAGGCGCATCTCGCCGCGCTGCTCGATCAGCGCCTGCCGGGGCCCCGCCGGCGGTGAGACGAGACAGCGCTCCGCATGACGACGCAAGGGTTCGGGAAGCTCGAGCTCGGCCACGGTCACCAATTTCGCGTCTAAGGACTCGCGCGGCTCGGCAAATCCTGCGGCCGGGTGAAGAACCAGATCCCGATCAGCAGGTCGAACACCAGGCACCCCCACGACGACGTTTCCATGAACGGCCAGATCGGGTCGCCCCATAGGTGGTGCACGAGGTCCCACGCCGAATGCAGCCACCAGGCGATCGCGATCGCCCGATAGGAGGTGCGCGTCAGCCAGTTGATCGGCAGCAGCAGGGCGGGAAACAGCAGCTCCACGACCCCGAGTCCCCCGCCGATGTAGGCCGCGCTCGCGCCGGTGACCAGCAGCGAGTTGAAGGTGAGGCGTCCGGGATCGCGGATGCGCGTCATCACCACCACGAACACCAGCGCACCGAGAGTGGGACCCAACGTGTCCATCACGTCGGTCGGTATCGGTCTCATTGCTCCCCATCGTGCGCTCGTGGTACGTGAACAGCCAGTGGCTAGAAAGACAAATATCGAAGGATTCCAGCCACGCCGGGTCGCCGTGCTCGCGTTCGACGGCGTGGTGCTCGGTGACCTGTCGGCGCCCTGCGAGATCTTCGGGCGCGCCCGCAACCCCGACGACAGCCCCGCCTACGAGATTCGCGTGTGCGCGGCGAGGCGCTCGGTGAAGTCCGCGTACGTCACCCTCGAAGCACCGCACGCGCTACGCCAGCTCGGCCAAGCCCACACCATCGTCGTGCCGGGCCTCGAAGTCGATGCACCGCTCCCCCAGGCGGAGATCCGAGCGCTACAGCGTGCGCTCGCCAAGCCGCGAAAGCAGCGTCCGCGCGTGATGTCGATCTGCAGCGGCGCCTTCATCCTCGCTGCCACCGGAGCCCTCGATGGTCGCCGGGCCACCACCCACTGGCAAGCCTGCGACGCGCTGCAGGAGCGCTTCCCCGAGGTCGAGGTCGACCCCAACGTGCTGTTCGTCGACCACGGCGACGCGCTCACCTCGGCCGGCGCCACCGCGGCCGTCGACCTGTGCCTGCACGTCGTGCAGATGGATCTCGGCGCGGCGCAGGCGGCCCACGTCGCTCGCTGCGCCGTCGCGCCCCTGGTGCGCAGCGGCGGCCAAGCCCAATTCATCGAGCACGTCCCGCCCGATGCGGACAAGACCTCGCTCGCGGCCCTCGGTACCTGGCTCGAGCGCAACGTCGCCGGGGACCTCTCGCTCGCTGCGCTGGCCAAGCGCGCCGGCCTGAGCACGCGTTCGCTGAGCCGTCACGTGCGCCGCCAGCTCGGCATCACCCCCGCCCAATGGGTGGCCCAAACCCGGGTGCGCCGAGCCCAGTACCTGCTCGAGCGCACCGATCGTTCGATCGAACGCATCGCCGAAGACGTCGGCTTTCGCTCCTCGACGGTCCTCCGCGAGCACTTCACCCGAACCCTGCGCGTCTCACCTTCCCAGTGGCGCCGCAGTTTCTCTGCGCACTAGCTCAGCTTGCCGACGGCATCGCGCAGCTCGGAAAGCTGCTCGTTGATGTGCTCCTCGAGCTGCAGCACCGCGGCCGTCGTGTCCTCTTCGCGCACGAGCACCGATGTCAGCGTTGCCGTGAAGATACCGACGACGACCATGCCCGCGATGATCAGCGCCGTGGTGAGCAAGCGACCCTCGAAGGTCGTCGGGTTGCGAATGTCTCCGAACCCACCGGTGACGACCGTGGTGAAGCTCCACCACATGCTCTGACCCACGGTCTCGACGCCTTCGGCCTGAGGTGCACCCTCGATGTAGAAGATGCCAATGCCGCCGAGGATGAGCACGGTGACCAGGATCTTCAGCGACCGTCGCATCATCTTGACGTCGAGCGTGGCCGCGAGCTTGTCCATCCCGCGCCAGAAGAACAGGATCGTCCGGACGACTCGGAGCAGTCGGACAATCCGGATCATGCGCGCCATTCGGGCCAAGCGGACCACCCGTCCCAGGCGGAGCAGCGACGTTGGAATCGGAATCGACGTGACGAAGTCCAGCCAATAGCGGCGCCAGAACCACTTCTTCGACTCGGCGATGCGCATGCGCCAAAAGAAGTCGAACAAGAACACCGTGCACGCGAGCACGTCGATGACGTCGAACAGGATGACCGTGCTGTCGTCGAGGGTCGTCAGCTCGTGCGAGAGCAACAGCCCCACCGCCAGTACGATGAGGGCCATCATCGCGAAGTCGTAGACGACGACGCGGGCGCGCGAGCCCAGACGCTTTTCGATCTCCTCCTCGAGGAATCGCTCGCGCCGCGCGTTGCGAACCTGCCGCTCGAGCTCACGGAGCTCCTCGTAGCGCGTCGCCAACGTGACCGCTCGCGTACGTAGGTCCTCGAACGCGGGCCAGTCTGCTTTCGCCAGTGCGTCCTCGCTGGCAACGCGAAGGTCCTCCAGCTGCTCGACGACCGCGGAGCCCTCCTCGACGAGGTTCTTCTCGATCGCGAGCAAACGCTTGGACGACAAGTCGACCAATCGTCGCGCGATGATCGACGTGCGGGCCTTCTCGAACCGCTTGTCGAGCGACTTGAACTCTCGGACGACTTGCCCGGCCATGCACCCCAATCCTAGTGGATCAGGGCCGTACCTTCAGAACCACACGCGCAGACCCGCCATCGGACCCTGCAGCGTCACGTCGCCGATGCGGCGGAACTCGTAGCCGCCGTAGATCTGAACGCCGCGAAACACCACCCCAGCGGTCGCCTGGGCGAGAATCGACGGTGCGCGATAAAGCGTGCCGTAGTCCAGGCGTCCGGAGATCGTGAACGGCTGGAACGGGAACGCTTCGGCCTCGATGGTCGCGTTCGGGCCGCTGGCGTACTCGCGCCGACCCTGGCCGGGGGTACGACCATCGACCATGTACTGCGCGCCACCGCCCAGTCGCAGGCGCACGCGCGGCCGCATGATCAGGGTGAAGCGGGCATTGGTGCTGCCGAGGTACATCGCGTCTTTGAGTCGCCCCTCGACCAGCCAGTCGAGGTCGCTCGCGATGCCGACGCGCCAGTAGTCGAAGTCGAGGCCGAAGCCGGACTTCCAGACCTCTTTGCCCAGGTATCCGAGCTCGACGTTGGCCTGGGTAGACCACAGTCGACCCACGCGGTCCTTGTCGGCCTGAGGCACGCGCATGACGAGGCCGTCGCGGTCGCGCTCGTAGGGGTGCCGGTTGTAGCGCGGGACCGTGACGGGTACGGGCGCCGGCAATGTCGAGTGACCGGTGCTCACGTGGCGGCGGGGCGGCGGCGTCAGCGGCCGGGCGTAGACGACGGTCGTGCGGGTATAGGTCCGCGTATGGGTCCGCGGCGCCCGACTCGAGCTCGGGCGGGCGGTCGGCTGCGGACGCGGGCTCGGCCGGGTCGCGCGGCTGGGGCTCGAGCTGGGGCGCGGCCGGCTCGACGACGGCGAGCGGGACGACGACCCCGACTTGCGGACAGTTTTGCGGACCTTGCCGAGCTCACCGGCTTCGGACACGGATGGCAGCAGGAGCGCCATCGCGCCTGCGGCTAAGAGACACCTCCATTGCATCACCAACAGGATGAGCGATGGCAGTAGGGGCGGGTAGCTGGGTTCTCCGAGCAATCATGGGGGGGATCACCCTGCTTTTGCCCCGATCTCGTCCGAGATCACACGTCGTCGTCGAGTGCCCCGCCCAGCGAGCGGTTGAGCATCCACTGCATGACCTCTTGATTGCGCAGCGCCCACATCATGTAGAGGCCCACGGCGAGTGAGTAGGCGCCCGACGCGACGAGGATGAGCCCGGCCGTGCCCGACGCCGACATCGCCGGCAGTGCCGCGATGAGTCCAAACGCCCCGAAGATCACGTTGATGCCGGCGCCGATCAGCAGCAGCGTCCGCGCGCCTTCGCTTCCCTTGAGAAAGCCGACCAGCAGCAAGACCGCGATCGCAATCGTGACGTACTGCTGACCCGTATGCGGACCCAGCAGTGGAAGCACGTTGAGCCCGACGTTGAGCGCGAGAAGGACGGAGAGGACCTTGGCGTGGGTCGGCACAGGCACAGGCTAACGCGTTCGCCTCCGCTTTCCTTCCCTCATTCGAACCAGAAGACGATCCCCGGGCAACTGAAGAACGACGCATCGATCGCCACCGCTGAAAAGTCGACGCCGTTCTCCGCGACGAACGACTCGCCGGTTGATTCGGCGTACGCGAAAACAGTGTCCCCTACGCCAGTGTGCACAATCCGGTTCACCTCCACGGGAAGTGTTGCGTCGAGAGACGACCAATCCGTCCCGTCGGCCGACGAGAAGATTCCGCCGGACTGGAATGCGGAGGTCCCGAGGAACGACGTGCCCGCCCAGACGCGCGGCTCGAGGGACCGCACGTCGCCGGGCTGGCTTGCGGTTTGCCAGCTCGCGCCGCCGTCCAAGCTGACCTTCACGTCGAGGTTGAAGTTGTCGAAGGCTGCGTAGCGTCCACCCGGCGCGGCGACGATGGGGCCGAGAATGTAGTCGTTCGCTTGCTTGGCGAACGTCAGGCCGCCGTCGGCCGAACGCAGCGCGCCGTTGGTTTGACCGCCGGCGACGCACGTCCCGTCGTCCGAGCATGCGACCGGGCCCGGTGGTTCCGGCGCGCTGCCCTCGGTGCAGTCGCTCGCGTTGTCGCGACTGCAGACGAGGGGATTGGCTGCGACACCGGAGAACACAATGCCGGCGGTGCTCGGTGCAGACGAGAAGTACTCGGACGGTGTGGAGACGGCGAACTCGACGTCGGCGTCCATCAATGCACCGATCGAGGCGGCGCCGGAGTCGACGCGAGCGACTCCGCCGTCGCCGCTCGGAAGCATCACCATCAGCGTGGCCACGCCTCCGACGACCGAAGCTGCGGCCACGCGATATCCCGTCGGGAGCGTCTCGGCGGTTGGCGTCGACGGATCGTCGAGATCGACCACGAGCATCTCGTCGAGAATCTGACTGAAGCACACGAGGGCGTCGGTGCTGACGAGCTCACCCGTGCTACGCCCGCCGGAGCTCGAGTCTTGCGAAGCGCCAGTGCTGCTCGCGGTCGGTTCACCCGTTGTGGAGTCGTCAGACCCCGTGGACGTCGAGGTCGGTTTGGGCATGGTCGGGGGCCCGATCTCTGCATCGTCAGCGCAGCCAGCGAGCAAGAACAGGCCAGCAGCGCCGAAGAGTCCCTTGTACGCGGCCATCACGGGTGTGCCGAGGCAGCGGGCCGTTTTGATCCCCGATTTGCCAAAAACGCCGGATCAAGGCATTTCACCGGCGATGAAGCACCGCATCGCTGCTCTCGCTGCTGTCATGTCTCTGCTCCCCGCGTGCGACGGTGACAAGAGCGATGCGAAGTCGGACGCCAAGGCCGCCGACTCGAAGAAGGACGACGCCCCCTCGGGTTTCACCGCGTACAAGCTCAAGTCCATGTCTTCGGAGGCTCGCGTCAACATCCGCATGATCGCGGACGGCGTGGCCGCGTACTACATGGAGGAGCGCATCGGGCCCGGCGACGAGGCGCCAACGCAGGGGTTCCCTCCCGCGGCGCCGGTCACTCCGCCCAAGGGCTCGTGCTGCAAGCAGGACAAGGGTCTGTGCCCCGCCGATCCGAAGCTGTGGGAAGGGGAGGGGTGGAGCGCGGTCAACTTTCAGCCGATGGACGGGATCCGCTACTCGTACGAGCTGCAGATCGAGGGTGACAAGTTCACCGTGCACGCCTACGGCGATCTCGACTGCGACGGCACGTTCAGTGACTACGCCCTCTCCGGGCAGGTCAAAGATGGCATGGTGGAGCTCGACCCCGAGGCCAAAATCACGGATGCGCTCGAATAACCCACGTGTGGGCGAGGTTGGGGTAGGCCACGCCCCTCATGCCCACCTGGCCCCGATTGCTCCTGGAAGACGGCGATTCCGCGCCTGAGGCGGCGTGCCGGCCGCGCGTACCTGGGCACACGGACATGTCGCATGCCGGCCGCCGGTGGTACGGTTGGCCGATGGCGGGTTCGCGTGTTTCGTGGGCTGTGGGGTGTGTGCTCATGCTTTCGGCATGTGGCGACGACTCGGCGGCAGCCGGGGGTGGCACCGACAGCGCAACCGGGAGCACGGGCGGCGACGCCACGGCCGATGGCAACAGCGCGGACGATACCGGGGGCCCAACCGCCGGGGACGGTGATGCGGGCGGATGCTCGGAAAACGACGACTGCGTCTCTGATGATCCCTGCATGGCGGGGACGTGCTCGGAGGGCATGTGCAGCTTCGAGCCCGCGCTCACCGGCGAGTGTCGTCCGGCGATCGATGTCGAGTATCCGCCCCGTGGTGCGACGATCCTCGGCAACGTCGGCGAGGCCGTCACCATCACCGGCACCGTGACCACGGGGGTCGGCACGATCGAGAGCCTCACCCTCCAGGGCGAGCCGGTCGATGTGCAGTCCGACGGCAGCTTCTCGGTCGACTTCGATCCCGTCGTCGGCGGCAACACGCTCGTGTTCGAGACCGTCGACTCCAACGAGTGGACGCGCAAGCGGGTGCAGTCGTTTCTGTGGTCCACCGAGTTCATGCTGCCCACCAATCCAATGGAGGGCGCGGCCCAGCAGGGCTTGCTCATGCACCTCGGGCAGGAGTCGCTCGACGACGGCGATCGCAGCATGCCGATCGACGATCTCGGGAGCGTCTTTCACCTCGCGCTCGACTCGCTCGACCTCGGAAGCTTCATCGATCCGAACGACCCGGTCGCCTCGCAGGTTGGCTACGACATCTACGTGACGTCGCTGAGCAAGGACTCGGCAACCGTCGACCTTCAGGCCAGGGACGGTGGGCTCTACCTCGAGGCTTCGCTCGTCGGGATCCAGGGCGACCTCGACTTCGACTGCACCAACATCGGGTGCGAGCTCGCGGGCGGCGACGGCACGGGAGGTCTGTCGATGAGCTCGGTCGACATTTCGGCCGACATTTTGATGCTGGTGGGCCCCGACAATGCGCTCGACGTTCAGCTCAACAACGTCACCACCAACGTCAACAACCTCGAGATCTGGTCGAACAACGGCTGGACCGACTTTCTGCTCGGTCTCATCGAGGGGCTCATCATCGACGGGCTGGTCTCCGACGTGGAGAACCTGCTCAGCGACGAGGTAGAGAACGTGCTCGGGCCGCTGCTCGTGGACGGCCTCGAGAGCTTCTCGCTCAGCGCGCCGATCGACTTTCCGAGCCTCAGCGACTCGCGCGGCGGCATCACGGTCCAGCTCGAGACGGACGTCGGCGAGTCTGACTGGCACGACGGCGTTGCGCCGCCCGACCCGTCCCCGACGCAGTCTGGCCTGCTCGGATTCCGCGGTGGCGGCTACGTGGCCACCCGCGCCACGCCGTACGAAAACCTCGGCATTCCGTGGCGCGCCGGCTGTGGCACGTCCGAGACGTACATTGAGATGCCGCGCACCGCTCCGCTGGAAGTCGGTCTCACCGACGACCTGCTCAACCATCTGCTCTACGGCGCCTGGGCCGGCGGGCTGCTGGAGTTCGAGCTCGACCTCGGCGGCGACGACGAAGAGGGCGGCGGCGGTCTTCAGATCAAGGACGTGCTCGTGACCGGCATGCTGGCGCCCACCGCGACGGACTGCAACGAAGACGGCACGCTGCTCGCCCATATCGGCGATCTCGAGATCACGGCGACGATTACCGCCAACGGCAACGAGACCGACTTCACCGCGTACACGTCGATGGCGCTCGAAGTCGTGATCGACGCCGACGAGGAGGGCATCGTCATCGCGATTCCCGGGGTTGCGTGGGCCGAGACCGAGCTGACGGTCGTGCAGGACATGTCGATCATGAGCGAGCCCGGCTTGGCGGGGATCCTCGAGAACACGGTCGAGTCGCAGCTGCTCGATGGACTGTCCGGCGGGTTCGGCGGCATCTCGCTTCCGGAGATCGATCTGAGCGGTCTGGCCGGATTGCCCGACGGCTCGGCCACCCTCGCGATCAACGTGGACTCGGTCGAGAGACTGCCTGGCGCCACGCTGCTCAACGCCCACTTCTGACCTATCGGCATTACCGATGGTCGGCTCTGCCTAGAGCCGGTGGCAGCTTGGAAACGCGCAGCTAGGCTTTGGGGCAGATGATCGCCTCTCGCGTCCCGCCGACCGCGGTCCCGCTCCCCCGCCCCTCATTCACGCGACGCTTCCGCCGCGCCCAGCGGCGTCGGGCGGACAATGCATCCCTCCGCGGCATGGTGGTCCGTCCACAAGCCGTCCCACTGCATTGCAACACCACGACGGGCGAGTTCCAGGTGCGCCCAGCGTCCCACGGCTGATTTTTCCCGTCGCGGGGAAGTCCGTTCGCCGGCTCGTCCGTACGGACGGCCATGCGGAGGGTTGTCGTCGTCCTGGGGTTGCTCGTTGGTTCGCTTGCCCTGGCGGGGCCTACGCAGGCTCGGCCGGACCGGACCCGTGGTCCCACGGTTCGCAGCGAAAATGTGAGCGTGAACTTTGTATCGGGTGACCCGCTCAAGGCGATGCACAAGGCCGAGCGCTTGATGGTCGGCGCCGGCGGGCACGTCGAGCGGTCGAGCGGAAATCCCAACAACTCGAGCCTCACCGCCCGCGTACCCCCGAGCAAGGTCGACGCCGCCGTGGCGGGCCTGCGGCGGATCTCGGGGAGCGAGACCAGCATCAGCCGCAGCACGAGTGACATGACCTCGAGCGTTCGCGACTATCGCAATCGGTTGCAGGATCTCGACCTGGCCGAGGCGGCACTCGCCGACGCGGTTGCCTCAGCCAAGGGCGACGAACGCCGCGGTTTGATGCTGCTGTTCGAGCTCGCCGAACGGGAGCGACGTTCGATGGAGTCGTCATTGGCCTCGTACGAGCAGCAATCGGCGACCACCGTCATCAACGTCAGCATTTCGAAGAGGAACTGAGCGGGTACGGCCTCGGGCCGGCGTATCCAACGGCGTCGGGGTCGCGTATCGTCTTCGACGGCGATGCCGTCCGATTTCGAGCTCGAGCAGGTGCGCAAAGCGGCCCGCGCCAAGCTGTTCGGCGACGACCCGAGCCCGGCGCGTATCGGTCGGTACCGCATCGAGCGAAAACTGGGCGCCGGCGGCATGGGGATCGTCTATGCGGCGCGGGACGACGACCTCGACCGCGAGGTTGCCGTCAAGCTCCTGCTTGGCGCCGAACAGGGTGAAGGCTCGACGGGACAAGCTCGGCTGCTTCGCGAGGCGCGGTCGATGGCCAAGCTTTCGCACCCCAACGTCGTGCACGTCTACGAGGTCGGTAAGGAGGGCGACCAGGTCTACATTGCGATGGAGTACATCCGCGGCATGACGCTGCGGAGTTGGGCCGCTGAAGGCCGTTCGTGGCGGG
>Ga0207422_1001957_pt1 | contig 32398 bp, 23 predicted proteins | sample MarCyaLeptolynsp_FD_187757 | JGI IMG/M metagenome (GOLD analysis project Ga0207422, IMG submission 187757) | Marine cyanobacterial communities from Panama - species 1 Leptolyngbya sp. (SPAdes) | ecosystem: Environmental > Aquatic > Marine > Unclassified | place: Panama: Panama City | collected... | reverse complement strand
GGTGCAGTGAACAACACCGGCGGTGATGTCACCGTTAATTATACCATTGCAGGTACGGCGACACCGGGTGCCGATTACACAACCTTAAGTGGATCAGTCACAATTGCGAACGGCCAACAAACCGCGACCATTAGCGTCGCAGGCATTGTGGATGATGCGCTCATCGAAGGTGATGAAACCGTCATTGCCACGATTACGAGTACCGATAACGCACTCTTCACAATCGATACCGCGAATGATGATGCCACCGTGACGATTGCAGACAATGACAACGCACTCAACAGTGTGACGATTACTGCAACCGATGCCACGGCTTCAGAAACGGCCACTGACAATGGTGAGTTCACGATTGATCTTGGTGCAGTGAACAACACCGGCGGTGATGTCACCGTTAATTATACCATTGCAGGTACGGCGACACCGGGTGCCGATTACACAACCTTAAGTGGATCAGTCACAATTGCGAACGGCCAACAAACCGCGACCATTAGCGTCGCAGGCATTGTGGATGATGCGCTCATCGAAGGTGATGAAACCGTCATTGCCACGATTACGAGTACCGATAACGCACTCTTCACAATCGATACCGCGAATGATGATGCCACCGTGACGATTGCAGACAATGACAACGCACTCAACAGTGTGACGATTACTGCAACCGATGCCACGGCTTCAGAAACGGCCACTGACAATGGTGAGTTCACGATTGATCTTGGTGCGGTAAACAACACCGGCGGTGATGTCACGGTGAACTACACCATTGCAGGTACCGCAACACCCGGTGCCGATTACACAACCTTAAGTGGATCAGTCACAATTGCGAACGGCCAACAAACCGCGACCATTAGCGTGGCAGGTATTGTGGATGATGCACTGATTGAAGGACCAGAAACCATCATCGCTACGATTACGGGTACCGATAACGCATTGTTTACCGTCGATGCCGCGAATGATGATGCTACTGTTATGATTAATGATAACGATAACGCATTAAACAGTGTCACGATCAGCGCCACCGATGCGAATGCCAGTGAAACACCCACGGATAACGGTGAGTTCACGATTGACTTAGGTGTCGTCAACAATACCGGTGGGGATGTCACGGTGAACTACACCATTGCAGGTACCGCGACACCAGGTACCGACTATACAACCTTAACTGGCAGTGTCGTGATTGCCAATGGCCAACAGACCGCCACGATTAGTGTCGCGGGGATTGTCGATGATGCATTAGTAGAAGGACCTGAGACGGTTATTGCGACCATCACAAGTACAAGCAGTGCTTTGTTTACTATTGATACCGCCAACGACGATGCCATCATCACGATTAATGATAACGACAATGCGCTCAACAGTGTGACGATTAGTGCTACCGATGCAAATGCATCAGAAACACCTACTGACAATGGTGAGTTCACCATTGATTTAGGTGCAGTGAATAACACCGGTGGTGATGTCACGGTTAATTATACGATTAGCGGAACAGCAACGAGTGGAACTGATTATGCTGCGTTGAGTGGATCCGTCGTGATTGCCAATGGCCAACAAACCGCAACGATTAGTGTCGCGGGCATTGTCGACGATGCCTTGATTGAAGGTGATGAAACCGTCATTGCAACGATTACGGGTACCGATAACGCTTTATTTACAGTCGATACCGCGAATGATGATGCCACCGTCACGATTGCCGACAATGACAATGCACTCAACAGTGTGACGATTAGTGCCACAGACGCAAACGCATCTGAAACTGCAACCGACAATGGCGAGTTTACCGTTGATCTTGGTGCGGTGAACAATACCGGCAATGATATTGTTGTGAATTATACGATTAGCGGTACAGCAACTCCGGGTGCAGACTACACCACACTCACAGGCAGTGTCGTGATCGCTAACGGCCAGCAAACGGCCACGATTAGTGTCGCGGGCATTGTGGATGATGCCTTGATTGAAGGGGATGAGACCGTCATTGCGACCATTACCGGTACCGATAACACACTCTTCACCGTGGATACTGCCAACGATGATGCGATAGTGACGATTGCAGATAATGATGCTGCATTAAACAGTGTCACAATTACAGCAACAGATGCGAATGCATCAGAAACGGCAACGGATAATGGTGAGTTCACCATTGACTTAGGTACCGTCAACAACACCGGTGGTGATGTCACGGTTAATTATACGATTAGCGGCACAGCAACAAGTGGAACCGATTATGCGGCGTTAAGTGGATCGGTCGTGATTGCTAACGGGCAACAAACCGCAACGATTAGCGTGGCAGGCATTGTGGATGATGCACTCATCGAAGGTGATGAAACCGTAGTTGCCACGATTACGAGTACCGATAACGCACTCTTCACAATCGATACCGCGAATGATGATGCCACCGTCACGATTGCCGACAATGACAATGCACTCAACAGTGTGACGATTACTGCGAGTGATGCAACTGCAAGTGAAACAGCTACTGATAACGGCGAGTTCACCATTGATTTGGGTGCAGTGAACAATACCGGTGGTGATGTCACAGTGAACTACACTATTGCGGGTACTGCGACACCAGGTGCTGATTACACAACCTTAAGTGGTTCGGTGGTGATCGCCAACGGACAACAGACTGCCACGATTAGTGTTGCTGGCATTGTCGATGATGCTTTGATTGAAGGTGATGAGACGGTTATTGCCACCATCACCGGCACCGATAACGCACTCTTTACTGTCGACACCGCGAATGATGATGCCACGGTGACTATTAATGATAATGATGCTGCATTAAATAGTGTCACAATTACTGCTAACGATGCGACTGCAAGTGAGACTGCAACCGATAATGGTGAGTTCACGATTGATTTAGGTGCAGTGAACAACACCGGTGGTGATGTTGTTGTGAACTACACCATCAGTGGCACGGCCACTCCAGGATCTGACTACACCACACTCACGGGTAGTGTCGTGATTGCGAATGGTCAACAAACAGCGACCATTAGCGTCGCAGGCATTGTGGATGATGCCTTGATTGAAGGGGATGAGACCGTCATTGCAACCATTACCGGTACCGATAACACACTCTTCACCGTGGATACTGCCAACGATGATGCGACGGTAACCATCAATGATAACGATGCCGCATTAAATGCCGTAACAATTACAGCAACGGATGCGACTGCATCTGAAACGGCAACAGATAATGGCGAGTTCACGATTGACTTAGGTGCAGTGAACAACACCGGCGGTGATGTCACAGTTAATTATACGATTAGCGGCACAGCAACAAGTGGAACCGATTATGCGGCGTTAAGTGGATCGGTGGTGATTGCTAACGGGCAACAAACCGCAACGATTAGCGTGGCAGGCATTGTGAATGATGCGCTCATCGAAGGAAGTGAAACGGTGGTTGCAACCATTACAAGTATAAGTAGTGCTTTGTTTACTATTGATACTGCGAACGATGATGCCACCGTTACTATTAATGATAACGATGCGGCATTAAACAGTGTCAGCATTAGTGCAACGGATGCCACGGCAAGTGAAACACCTACTGACAGCGGCGAGTTCACGATTGACTTAGGTGCAGTAAACAACACCGGTGGTGATGTTATTGTGAACTACACCATTGCAGGTACCGCAACACCGGGTGCTGACTACACCACACTCACAGGCAGTATTGTGATTGCCAATGGGCAACAAACCGCAACGATTAATGTGGCGGGCATTGTGGATGATGCACTTATCGAAGGAAGTGAAACGGTGGTTGCAACCATTACAAGTACAAGCAGTGCTTTGTTTACGGTGGATACCGCCAATGACGATGCGACCGTTACCATTAATGACAATGATAATGCACTCAACAGTGTGACCATTACTGCAAGCGATGCGACGGCAAGTGAAACCGTCACCGATAACGGTGAGTTCACGATTGATCTTGGTGCGGTAAACAACACCGGCGGTGATGTCACGGTGAACTACACCATTGCAGGTACCGCAACACCCGGTGCCGACTACACTACACTCACGGGCAGTGTTGTGATTGCCAACGGGCAACAAACCACGACGATTAGTGTGGCAGGGATTGTGGATGATGCTTTGATTGAAGGTGACGAGACGGTGGTTGCCACCATCACAAGCACAAGCAGTGCTTTGTTTACGGTAGATACCGCGAATGATGATGCGACCGTTACTATTAATGATAACGATGCCGCATTAAATGCCGTAACAATTACAGCAACGGATGCAAATGCATCTGAAACGCCTACGGATAATGGTGAGTTCACGATTGGTTTGGGTGCTATCAATAATACTGGTGGGGATGTCACAGTCAATTATACGATCTCAGGTACAGCAACAAGCGGAACTGATTATGCAGTGTTAAGTGGATCCGTTGTGATTGCCAATGGCCAGCAAACGGCCACGATTAATGTGGCCGGCATTGTGGATGATGCACTCATCGAAGGGGATGAAACCGTGGTTGCCACCATTACAAGTACAAGTAGTGCTTTGTTTACGGTGGATACCGTGAATGATGATGCGACCGTTACTATTAATGATAACGATGCCGCATTAAATGCCGTAACAATTACGGCAAGTGATGCCACCGCAAGTGAAACAGCAACCGATAATGGTGAGTTCACGGTTGATTTGGGTGCTATCAATAATACTGGTGGGGATGTCACAGTCAATTATACGATCTCAGGTACAGCAACAAGCGGAACTGATTATGCAGTGTTAAGTGGATCCGTTGTGATTGGCAATGGCCAACAAACCGCGACGATTAGTGTCGCGGGCATTGTGGATGATGCCTTAATTGAAGGCGACGAAACCGTTATTGCCGCAATCACAAGCACAAGCAGTGCTTTGTTTACGGTAGATACCGCGAATGATGATGCGACCGTTACTATTAATGATAACGATGCCGCATTAAATGCCGTAACAATTACAGCAACGGATGCGACTGCATCTGAAACACCTACTGACAATGGTGAGTTCACGGTTGATTTGGGCGCTATCAATAATACTGGTGGGGATGTCACAGTGAATTACACGATCAGTGGCACCGCGACACCGGGTGCGGACTACACCACACTCACGGGCAGTGTTGTGATTGCTAACGGACAACAAACGGCCACGATCAGTGTGACAAGCATTGTAGATGATGCGCTCATCGAAGGAGATGAAACCGTCATTGCCACCATCACTGGAACAGATAATGCACTCTTCACTGTAGACACGGCGAATGACGATGCGACCGTGACGATTGCAGACAATGACAATGCATTGAACAGCGTGACGATTACTGCGAGTGATGCGACCGCAAGTGAAACCGCAACCGATAATGGTGAGTTCACGGTTGACTTGGGTGCGGTGAACAACACCGGCGGTGATGTTGTTGTGAACTACACAATCAGTGGTACAGCGACACCGGGTGCTGACTACACAACCTTAAGTGGATCTGTTGTGATTGCCAATGGCCAACAAACTGCGACCATTAGCGTGGCAGGCATTGTGGATGATGCATTGGTTGAAGGGGATGAGACTGTCGTTGCTACGATTACAGGAACGGATAACGCTTTATTTACCGTCAACACCGCAAGCGACAATGCAACTATAGTCATAGATGATAATGATGATGCTTCAGTGACTATTACGGATGTAACTGTTAATGAAGGTGCTGGAACAATTACATTTACTGCAACGCTCGATAATGCAGTGCAAAATGGTTTTACTGTAGATGCTATATATACAAATGGCAGCGCTATCGGAGGTGTTGATTTTGATAACAGCACAGACACGCTTACATTTGCAGGCTTAGCAGGTGAAACACAAACATTTACTGTTGCGATTACTGATGACGCTATAGTAGAAGCAAATGAAAACTTTATTGTTAGTTTGAGTAATGTTGTGCCTGTGACTGCGCCGTTGGCATCAATTGATGTGGCTGATACAGCGCTAGGTACTATTGTTGATAATGATAGTGCAACTGTGAGTATTGTAGCTAATGATGCTGTGGCGGCTGAGCCGAATAATAATGGGCAATTTACTGTTAGTTTGAGTAATGTTTCTTCTACCGATACTGTTATTAGTTACACGGTTAGTGGTAATGCAACCGATGCAAGTGATTTTGTACCGTTGTCAGGTACGGTGACAATATTAGCCGGGCAAACATCTGCGTTAATTGATGTAAGCGTTATTGATGATATGTTGCTTGAGAATAATGAGACTGTTGTTGTTACGCTTGATAGTGTTACTGCGGGTGATGCAGATATTACGATAGGCGCGGTTAATAGTGATGTTGTTACTATTAACGATAATGATACTGCGGAAGTAACGATTAGTGTCACCGATTCTTCGTTAACAGAAGAAGGTGATACAGGGCAATTTACAGTGAGTATTAGTAACCCTTCAGCTACCGATACTGTTATTAGTTACGTTGTTAGTGGCAATGCTAGTAATGGTGTGGATTATGTTGCATTAACAGGCGCAGTGACAATTCCAGCTGGAAGTACTAGTGTCAACATAGATATCATTCCTATAAATGACCAACAGTTTGAAGGAGATGAAACTGTAACTCTAACAATTAGCGGTATTACTTCGGGTGATGCGGATATTACAGTTGGCGCAGCTAATAGCGCGACAGCCACGATTATTGAGGACGATATCTCAGTAGTGCCTGAAAATTTATTGAATTTAAACCAGACTGGAGCAAGTATTAATGATGTTGATACTGGTTTAGATAGACTAAGAACACCAGGTGCAGTTATTGATGCGGTTAGAGCGGCAAATTCAAGCGTGTTTGGTGATCAATTAAATACTTTTGTGTTAAGTAATGTTGACTTGGATGAACCAGGCACATTAACAGGGTTTGTTTACCGTTCTCTGGTAGCAGAAACGGGTACGTCCGAATTAAGTAGTATTTTCCCTTTGCGTATTGGTGAGTCAGATGAAGAGTTAGACGATAGAGATCAACTTCTTATTAAGTCTTGGTCTATTAATAAATCTTTATTCTTGGAAGTTATTTATTTGGGTGACTCTGGTTATGAATTAAATACCATCAACATCACTCAAGTAGATGGTGAAGTGCTACCATCTTGGTTGAAGTTTGATGCTAATACAAGCTTACTGTCAGGTAATGCACCTGCCGATGTGGAAAGCATTAAGTTAAGAGTGTTGGTTGAGTTGAACGATGGTGTTGAAGTGTTGAGGTATATTAAGGTGGATGCAAGCAATGCTGTAATCACAGAAATATCAGATGGTGGTGCTATAGAGTTGTCTGGTATGAAGCCATTTTCAAATCAGGTTGATATGTTTGCAAAACAATTTGCTAGTGGGGACTACTTAAATGTTGATTGGTAAAATTAGATAACATTAGAAATGCAATTCGATATAGAAATTTATTGAATTAGATTGAATGTCATTGTCAGACACTTATGGCGTTATTTTTGCCATAGTCCTCATGCGTATTGCTTTTTAACTCAAATATAAAAACATTGTTTTTATGATTTGCAACAAATTGTTAAAAGGTTAATAAACGAGATTAAAAGCATGGTGAATGGTTGGGAGAAGTCTATTACTCCTATATAATTCATATAGTTATGCTGTATAATAAAGGCTCTTTGGTATAAAGAATTTATAATTCATTAAGATTTATAGAAATGATTTACTCGCCTCACAAGATGTGTATTCCATCCCCGCTATTCCTCAATCGACTAGTGATCATTATGGTTGTGTTCATTATGACGGGATGTGCAATTACGCCAGAAGCTTTTACTGATGAAGAATTACAGATACAAGCAAAACAAGATAAAGAAAATCTTAGCCAGCGATATGTGTCTGTCACAGGCCCGATTTCACTGTACGAGGCAATGGCCAGAGCACTGAATCATAATCTTGATTTGCAGCTTGAAGCGTCAGAAAAAATATTAGCTGAAACGGAATTAGAACTGACTAAATATGATCAGCTGCCAGAGTTTGTCACTAGCTTGGACTACGCAGGCAGAAGTAATCGTAGTGGTGCATCTAGCCAATCATTAATTACAGGAATCGAGTCTTTAGAATCATCAACTTCATCCGATCGATATGTTGCAACCAGTCAGTTTGGGTTGACGTGGAATATTCTGGATTTTGGCGTTTCTTATATACGTGCAAAACAGGCAGCAGATGAGATATTGATTGCTGAAGAACAAAAACGAAAAGTAGTTAATCGTTTAATGCAGGATGTACGTGGTCTTTATTGGCGTGCAGTCAGCCATGATCGATTAAATGCAAAATTAACTAGTGTATTAGAACGTGTATCGCAAGCACTGGAACAATCGCGCAAAATTGAAGCTGATCGTTTAGAGACACCATTAACTGCTTTGACATATCAGCGCGAGTTGATGGATGTGAAGCGTACCTTGCAAGAAATCCAGCGTGAATTGTCTCTAACAAAAATTCAGTTAGCTGCTTTAATGAATTTGCCGCCTGGGACTGACTATGAATTGGAAATCCCGGCACGTAATAAGCTTGATGTTCCTGAATTGGATATAAATGTTGAGACTATGGAAGAATTGTCTTTGCTTAATCGCTCTGAATTAAGGGAAATAGGTTATCAACAAAGAATAAATTCTAAAGAAACTAAAGCAGCATTATTAGAGCTTTTACCAGGGATTGACTTAAGTATTGGTCGTACACATAGTGATAATAGTTTTTTGTTTAATAAAGACTGGACTAATTATGGCGCTGCCGTCAGTTGGAATTTAGTGAATGTATTTAAATTGTCATCTACTAACCATGTATATCAATCACGGGAGGATGTGTTAAAGGCTAGGCGTATGGCAATGAGTATGGCGGTATTAACCCAAGTACATGTTAGCCTGGCTCAGTTTATTCATTCCAGGAATGAGTTTCAAACTTGGTCAGAGTATTACGATACACAAACTAGAATTTTGGATCAGGTTAATGCTGCAGCCCAAACTAATTCAATTAGTCAGCAAAATGTGATTCAGGAAGAAATGAGAACCCTGGTTGCGGAGGTTCGCTATGATGTTGCGCATGCAGACCTTCAAAATGCTTATGCTGATATCTACGCGGCTATGGGAGTTGATTCAATTCCAAACAACATTGATATTAATAATATTAAGCTCTACTCTGAAGAGCTACGCAAATCATTTGAAGGTTTGCCTGAAAGAACCAATAGCTTAACTATGAAATTAAGCTCTGTATTGATAGATTCTAAACTTCAAAACTGAAAGTTATTCGGATAGCTTAAATTGAAATATGCTTCCTGTAATTAAACACATCTTCAAAATTCAAGTTCTATTCTGTTTGTTTTCATTGTTAACAAGTGCATCACTTATTGCAGATGATAATGTTTCTTTGATTGGTGAGTCTTCAGGTGAACAAGCTGAAGTCATCCGTGGTTTAATTAAACCTAAAACTTCTGCAGTGATATCGAGCGAAATTGCCGCCCAAATTGTAAAGCTTCCGTATACAAGTGGTGATGCTTTTAATAAAGGTGATGTGTTGGTGAAATTTAATTGTGCTTTATATGCGGCACAGCAAGCATCATCTCGTGCGGTCTATGAAGGAAAAAAGAAAAACCTTGAAAACCTGAAAAGGCTGCTGGCGTTAAATGCCAGTAGTGATATTGATGTAGAACTAGCTGAGATAGAAGTAAAAAAATCTCAGGCTGATTTAAAGGTTGCTTCGGTACTGGTAAGCCAATGTACTATTAAAGCACCATACGCTGGTCGTGTGGTTGATACGCGAGTTAACCGCTATGAAAGTGTGGCTGAGGGGCAAGAGTTATTATCCATACTGAATGATAAAGAACTTGAGATTGAGGTCATTGTTCCTTCTAGCTGGCTTGTGTGGTTGAAAAAAGAACTGCCATTTGAGATCTATATAGATGAAGTACAGGTTAAGTACCAAGCCAAGATCATTCAAATCGGCGCGATAGTTGATCCTGTCAGTCAAACTATTTCAATAAAAGGTGTGTTCACAGAACCTGCAAATGTTTTGGCTGGCATGAGTGGAAGTGCTTATTTTGCAAGGGTTAAGCAGTAGCTTGGTGTTAGTGCTATGAGTGCTAATGCGCAGGAGGAAAAAGATAAACTATATGCTTTGTTGCAATTAGAAGAGTTAGCACGTCATGCGGAGACGTTAAAAGAGCTGTACTTTCTCATTGTAAATGAAACTCGCCAACTGGTGAATTACCGGCAGGCGTTTCTATTCACTGCCAGCGGTTTATCAGGTAAAACATATAAAGTTGAAACTGCATCAAGTATCGCTGTTATTGATTCAAATGAGCCTTATATTGTTTGGCTCAATGGTATTTTAGAAAATCTTCAGCAAACTAAAAACCTGGCCAATATCCTTAAGCTGGATGCTGTAAGCTGTCCTGATCAATATAAACAAGACTGGAAAGAGTACTCTCTGCCATTCGTAATATGGGTGCCACTGCAATTGCATGACGGAACCAGCTTGGGCGGGCTTTGGATGACAAAAGAAAGCCCGTGGAATGATAACGAAGTTATTTTATTAAAAAGGTTATCTGATTCTTATGCCCATTCTATAAGTGCTTTGGCTGGAAAAAAGAAAGTATTGAGAAAGCCAGATCGAATACGTTATATAACTTGGGTATTAGTTTTATCTGTTTTTCTTGCTTCATTCATACCGGTTCGCATATCTGCTTTAGCACCTGTTGAGATTGTTGCCAAAAATCCTATTATTGTTAGTGCGCCAATTGATGGTGTAGTGCGGGAACTTGCTAAGGATCCCAATACATTGGTTACCAAGGGTGAAACTTTATTATATTTTGAGGATACTGACCTTAGAAATGAAGTTGCCATTGCCAAGAAAACCTTATCGGTAACACAGGCTGAATTGCGTAAAGCCTCGCAAGCTGCATTTGGCGATAAAGCCAGTAAGTCAGATATTGCAATATTAAAATCACAAGTTGAATTACGCCAATCAGAACTGGATTACGCTAATGACTTGTTGAGCAGAGTAGTGGTTAAAGCTGAAGACCAAGGGCTGCTGATTTATAGCGATAAAGATGACTGGAAAGGGCGTCCAGTTAAGGTTGGTGAAAGAATTGTAGAAATTGCTGATCCAAATAAAGTAAAACTAAAAATTGAGTTGGCAGTAGCTGATGCAATTTTACTGGTTGAAAATGCGGAAGTGGAAATTTTTCTTGATATTGCACCACTTGATTCATTATCAGCAATAATTACACATGCGTCTTATCGAGCACATGTTACCTCTAATGATGTGCTTGCTTATAAACTCGATGCTGAATTTATAGAACAAAACCCCGGCTTGCGTATAGGTTTGCAAGGCACTGCAAAGATTTATGGTGAGAAAGTTTCTTTATTCTTTTATCTGTTCCGGCGGCCAATTTCTGCGCTTAGACAATTGTTTGGCTTATGAATGGGGTATTACAAGAAGATTTGATTTTGCCGCAACTAAGGCAAGATCTTACTTTATTAAAAGGTCCTTCAAATAGTGAAGGTGTGCCAAGCTGGAATATTTTTGATTCGGTTAGAAATCGGTATTTTAGAATTGGCTGGATAGCCTTCCAGATGCTTTCCCGCTGGTCTGTGGGCACTGCCAATAAGTTAATTGAAAAGGTAAACGCAGAAACGACTTGTCAACTGTCTAAAAAAGATATCGATGATCTCCTGGTTTTTTTGCATTCAAATAGCTTGACTGTTTCGTCGGCTAGCGGGAGTAGTCGTGACTATCTGGAACAGTACAATTCAACTAAAGAACACTGGCTGGTATGGCTAATAAAAAACTATTTATTTATACGTGTCCCGTTAATTAAACCGCACGGATTTCTTAAGGCGACATTGCCATATATTGAGCCATTATTATCTAAGGCATTTCGAAATATTATTATCTTACTTGGCTTAACTGGGATTTATTTTGTTAGCAGGGAGTGGGATGTATTTATTAATAGCTTCTTATATTTTTTTAATATTAATGGTGTATTTGCTTATATCGCAGGGTTGATTTTTATTAAGATATTGCATGAATTTGGACATGCGTATGTGGCAACTCGGTATGGAGCTAAAGTATCAACCATGGGCGTTGCGTTTCTTGTCATGTTTCCGGTTTTATACACAGATACCAGTAATGCATGGCGCTTAACCTCAAGAAGACAGCGTTTACATATTGGCTTTGCTGGCATGATGGTGGAGTTATACATAGCTTGTATCGCTACATTTGCATGGGCTTTCATGGCGGATGGGATTCTGCGTAGCACTGCGTTTGTATTGGCGACTAGTAGCTGGTTGTTGTCGTTATCTATTAATCTGAATATTTTTATGCGTTTTGACGGTTACTATATTCTTTCTGATTGGTGGGGAATTGAAAATTTACAAAAAAAATCATTCAATCTAGGGCGGTGGAAACTTTCCGAGTTGTTGTTTGGCTTAAATCGTAAGCCCCCGGAAAATGTTTCCAGTTCAACTAGGAAGAAATTGATTTTATTTGCCTGGGCTACCTGGGTATACCGTTTTTTTCTTTTCTTGGCTATTGCCTTGCTGGTGTATCATTTCTTTTTTAAGTTATTAGGCATAATTCTTTTTGTAGTAGAAATTATTTACTTCATTATGCTACCTCTTGCTAGGCAGATAAAATCATGGTGGCAAGACCGGGATGCAATTGCCGGGTCAAAGAGGTCTTATATCACTTTTTCTTTTCTTGGATTGTTATTGCTGCTTAGTTTTATTCCTTGGAGTACAGCGGTAAAAGTTCCAGCAATTATCGAAGCAGGTGAAGATGTACTTATTTATCCGCCAGTCAGTGCAAAGATTGCATCTATACGTGTTACTGAAAGTCAGCAGGTTGAAAAAGGAGAACTTATTGCACGTTTAGAGTCTCCACAATTAAATGAAGAAATTAATAAAACGCTGAAGAAAATAAAAAATCTCGAATTATTGCTTAATCGGCAAGCGGCAAGTGCTGAAGATTTATCTAATCTGCATATAGTATTAAGTAAGTTAGAAGAAGCTAAGTCTGAACACCAAAGTCTAGTCGAACAATTAGAATTACTTGATGTTTATGCACCAGTTGATGGGGTTGTCGCTGATATTGCAGACTCTATGCATGCAGGGCGCTGGGTAAATGTGACTAGTCCTCTGTTTAATATAGTTAACCAGCAACAGCTTAAAATTACCGGCATGCTGTCTGAGCAACATGTAGCACGTGTTGAATTAAATGACCAGGCGAGTTTTTATGCAGATAATGCGCAGATTGCACCTATACGTGCTGCGGTTACAGATATTGAAGATATAAACATGCGCCACATAGACCAATTATATTTTAATTCAATCTATGGGGGCGATGTTGCGGTAACTCAGGATGCAGAAGGTAATTATGTGCCAGAGATTGGTGTGTATCGCATTACTCTAATTCCAGTTGACGGTGAATACCGTTTTGACTACGTGTTAAAAGGCGTGCTGCACGTGGAAGGAGAGGCAAAAAGTTTATTGAGCCGTATGATTAACTTCGTATCTAAAGTTGTTATTAGGGAATCAGGGTTTTAATAAAAATAAATAATTTGATGTTAATAAGATATCTGAAAGTTTAAATTTATTTTAGTAACTGACTGTCTTGTAGTGAGTTTTATGTAATATTATTATTGGTCGGTAATGTGAAGCTGTTCACAAGTTATTGTTTAAGATAATGTTTTAGCAGCCGATAACCAGTCTGAGGCGTTGAGAAGTATCAGACTGATGACAAATAATAAAAGAGATTGTCAGAGTCGACTATTAGTCGGCAAATTTTGTGTAAACTTGAGGCAATGGTTTGCACTGCATCTATTTGTGCTCAGACAATATATGCTTGGAAATAGGCAACACATTTATAAGTGTTGTGTTATCCAGAATAAAAGAGCTATTGTTTATCAAACAGGTTTAGCATTAACTAATCCTGCCTTTTTTGAATATCTCACACGCTTTGCAAATGAATATGAAATTTATCTGCGAGAAGATCAGCGTGTATACAGCATTCCCGTTCTATACGAGCGTCGCTCATATCCGTTATTAATAACAATTCTGAGTTTAATAATGATTAAGAGTGCTGCTTTTGCGGATAATATTAGTACAGCGCATGTAGAGCCTAGTGATCAGCAGCTACAAGAACAAAGCGTTAAGCAGTTGCTTAATTGGATTCGCTTTAAAATGTCTCAGCTTGACTTTGATGTTGGAGATGAGATGCCAAAAATACAGCGTTTGCCGAGATCGGAAATGTACAAGCTGGCATTTGGAAAAAATATGCCTAGAGTAGGGAGTGGGTCGGCATTAAACGTTTATGGTTTATATAATTATCAGGATGAAACTATCTACGTGCTTGATTCTATTAATTTAAATACAATAAAAGGCAAGGCCATATTGTTGCACGAGTTAGTGCATTATCTGCAGTATCAAAATGGCCATGATGACATGGTTGAATGCAGGAATCGACTAGAGTATCTCGCTTATCGTCTGGAAGCTTCTTACTTGAAAGAACATGGACAAAATATTGGTGTTAGCCAAAATCATTTGCGTCGTGTTGTTCAATGCTAAATTAATTCGATAATTCTATTTTCAGAAATATTTTATTGTAGCGCTGTTCGTTTTTCTTGGTTCTATATAAGACCCCTGTTGATTCGGTTGTGCGCGTATCTGTATTTCCTCCAATTTCAAACCATTGTCCTAATGGAACTTGTAACGTTGTATCAACGTAGGTCTGGTCCTGGCCGTAACCTTGATAAGTCTGGCGATTACTCGAAGTACTTTGAATATTGACGTTAGCTGTTTTTCCATCGGCACTACGTGCGATGACATAAAATCCATTTTGCTTGGATGGAGATAAATGATTGTGCTCTATAAGAAAGTTGCCATTAGGCCGTTGCACATACGCATAAATGGGAATGATGTGTAAACTTTCTCGTGAGACAAAAGCGGGCTTGCCTTCCTGAACACGCACAAACTGAGTTTTATCGCTTTTATCTTCTGTGTTACGCGAATCAATATTCACTGTTACGCCTGTATCTTCACGTGGATATCTGCCGACATTAATTTCTGCGTCACCTGTGCGTGCAGTAATAGATGCGTCGATATTATTTTCTCTGCTGGTAACAAATTCGTCATTAGTCACAGTAATGAGAAACGACTTGATTGCTTTATCAAGTGTAGAAACTAAATTTTCGATCTCTTGTTTACGTTGAGCAGATGTTTTGATGAATAGCTGATAACCATCACCGCTAATGGATTCGTTTTCTTGCAACAAGGGTTTTAATAATGGAATAACTTCATCGGCAGGACGGTTTTTTAAATCAAAGTAGTGAATGCTGCCGGCGGCATGTGCAGTTGAAAACAAAATTAATGCAATCAGCAAAGACCATAAAGTTTTCATATTAGATGCTTACTCTTCTTAAGTCGGCGACTGGCTCACTATGATGCCAATAGTCCGAAAATACTTTATCTAGTTCAGTGCAACGTGTCTTATCGTTAAAGTTTACGCTGCCTTCGTAACGGTCTGATAGGGGATTATATAAATATCCCTTGCCATCTGCAGTTACAAAGCTTTCATTATAGACAGTATATTCGTTGGAGAGTTTTCTAAAAGAAACTTTTGATGGAATTCGGTCGGCAAAATTAATCAGGCGATGACCATTTTTAATCGCGTTGGTACTGTCAAACAGCAGAATACGAATACTTGAATTACGGTTTTTGTGGATAAATTTATTCAATGCATCGACGATATCGACGCGGTCAAATACCTGGTGGTTCAGGCTTCGGGATATAATATTTATGTTGCGTATTGCCGAACTAGCTAATTTGTGGACAGCTGCTATATTGAGTTCACGGTCATCAACAATGACCTCGCCTTGCGTCACGCCAAGCATAAAATTCTCAAAAAAGCGTTCTTGGTTCATGCTGATTACTTACCATCCAAAAGATCTGAGAATACCTGACTATTCAGGTAAGATGCATAGCCGTTTGCCTAACTGGCAGTTTATTTGTCTATTTGGTAGCTAAAAAGAGAGTGCCAGTGCCAATAGTCTTCTGCAAGCCATTGTGGGAACTTGTGGCTACAGTGGTTTGTCATTTACTTGTCAATAGCCGGTGAGTTTGGTAAAAACGGCGGTCTTGAGCCGTTAGAGCAACTTGGCTTAGTGCAGAAACAACTATAAAAATGTCATGATAGAGATTGAAAATTTAGTCAAAAAATTTGGCCCCTTAACCGCAGTGAATGATATTTCTTTTACTGTGCAGCCGGGCCAAGTACTCGGGTTCCTGGGGCCCAATGGTGCAGGCAAATCCACCACCATGAAAATGATTACCGGTTTTCTGGCTCCCACATCAGGAAAAATACGCGTATGTGGGCATGCGGTTGAGGGGGATTCACTGGAAGCTAAGAAAGAACTGGGCTATCTACCTGAAGGTGCGCCCAGCTACGGGGAGATGACCCCGCTTCAATTCCTCGACTTTATTGCTAATGTGAGAGGCCTAAAAGGTTCACAAAAATCCCAGCGTATTGAAACCGTTATTTCTCAATTACACCTACATCAGGTGATTAATCGGCCTATAGAAACTTTATCCAAAGGGTTTAAGCGGCGCGTAGGTTTAGCCCAGGCAATTTTGCATGATCCAAAAGTGTTGATATTAGACGAACCTACTGATGGTTTAGATCCCAATCAAAAATATGAAGTACGTGAACTCATAAAAGGTATGGCACAAGATAAAATTGTCGTTATTTCTACCCACATATTAGAAGAAGTCGATGCAGTTTGTACGCAGGCTATTATTATTGCCAATGGCAAAGTGGTCGCAAACGAAACTCCGCAAGAGCTGATTGCAAGATCTCCATCGGGACGACTTGAAGATGTATTCAGGGAAATAACCTCAGCGGAGGTACTTTCATAATGAAGAATATAGGAATTATTTTTAAGCGCGAGCTGCAAGGTTATTTTGCAACGCCCGTAGCGTATGTTTTTATTGTCATATTTTTAGTGCTGAGTGGTGCACTGACTTTTAACATGGGTAATTTTTACGAGCGTGGCCAGGCTGATCTTGCACCCTTCTTTAATTTCCATCCATGGTTATACTTATTTTTAGTACCGGCAATTTCGATGCGTTTATGGGCGGAAGAAAGAAAGTCCGGCAACATTGAATTGCTTCTCACATTACCTATTACTATGATTCAAGCTGTAATAGGAAAATTTTTAGCGGCATGGCTGTTCACTGGGATTGCTTTAGTATTAACGTTTCCTTTATGGATTACCGTTAATTATTTAGGCAATCCGGATAATGGTGTCATTCTTGCTGCTTATATTGGCAGTTTATTAATGGCGGGTGGTTTTCTTGCCATTGGTGCTTGTATTTCTGCAACGACAAAAAACCAGGTGATTGCGTTTATTATTAGCGTAGTGATTTGTTTTGCATTTTTGCTGAGTGGGTTTTCAATTGTATTGGATTTCTTTAGGGGTTGGGCGCCTCAGTATGTCGTGGATGCAATTTCCTCTTTAAGCTTTCTGACTCATTACACATCTATTAGTAAAGGTGTTATTGATCTGCGGGATATTATTTATTTTGCGACATTAATTGGTTGTTGGCTGTATGCCAATGCTGTAGTCATTGAAATGAAAAAGGCGAGCTAATTATGAGTGCAGCAAATAATAAATCCATGACAAAAACGATTAGTTATTCGGGCCTGCTAATATTGGCGATAGTGTTTGTGCTGGTGAATATGATTAGCGGCAACTTATTCAAAAGCTCACGCATCGACTTGACTGAAGACAAGCTTTATACCTTATCTGAAGGTACGCTTAATATATTAGACAGTATCGAAGAACCTATCACGTTGCATTATTTCTTTTCCGATCAGGCGACTAAAGATATTCCGCAACTTAGGACTTACGCTACAAGAGTGCGTGAGTTGTTGTTGGAATATGCGCAATTATCCAATGGCAAGATTACATTAAACGTGGTTGACCCCGTCGCGTATTCTGAAGAAGAAGATCAGGCCGCAGAGTTTGGCTTACAAGGCGTTCCAACAGGCCCGGGTGGGGATACTATTTATTTTGGTTTGGCTGGTAGCAATTCAGTGGGTGACTCTGAGTTAATTCCATTCTTTCAGCCGAATAAAGAACAGTTCCTGGAATATGATGTAACAAAGTTAATTTATACCTTGTTGAATACTAATAAACCGGTAGTAGGCTTGATGTCCAGAGTACCCATGTTTTCATCGTTTGATATTGAGACACAGAAAATTCGTAACCCATGGGTAGTGACCAATCAACTGCAACAATTATTTGAAGTACGTAATATTGATTTCACTGAAACTCAGTTTGATGAAGACTTAGAGTTGCTCATGTTGGTACACCCTAAAGATCTAAGCGACGAAACATTGTATGCCATTGATCAGTATGTCATGAACGGTGGCAATTTAATTGTTTATGTAGACCCATATGCAGAAGCAGATGTGCCTCCAATGAATCCTGATTCACCTATCGAGGCAGCAGGTGTACGTAGTTCTAATTTGAATCCATTGTTTGATGCCTGGGGAATTGATTACACCCCGGCAAAAGTTGTTGGTGACAGAAAGTATGCCTTAACTGTTGATATCGGTAATGGTCAGCAGGAACGCCACTATGCGATTTTGGCGTTGGACAACGAAGTTTTTCAAAGTGATGACGTGACAACTTCAGGCCTGGATATCATTACTATCGCAATGGCCGGTTCTGTTAAAGCTAAACAAGGCGCCGATGTAAGTTTTGAGCCACTTATTCACAGCAGTAATGAAGCAGTAGAATTTGATAGTTCAAAGTTTAGATTTTTGCCAAAGGTATCCAGCCTGGCTGAAAACTATAGTCCCAGTGGTGAAGAATATACTATTGCGGGCCGTTTCCAGATGCAGCCAAACTCTGCATTTCCAGAAGGACCGCCTAGTGATCCTAACGAAGCCGATGAAGGAAGTACCAGCACAGCTAATAAGCATCTTGCTAAAGCGGTTAATACAGTGAATGTTATTGTAGTTGCTGATGTGGATATGCTGACTGACCGCATGTGGGTTAATGTGCAAAACTTTCTCGGCCAGGAAATTTATGATGCCTGGGCATCAAATGGTGATTTTGCAGTGAATGCAGTCGATAACCTGTTAGGTAGTTCTGACTTAATTAGTGTGCGTGGTCGTGCAACTGCAACCAAGCCATTCACGCGGGTAGAGGCACTGCGCAGAGAAGCCGATGATCAATTTAGAGTGAAGGAGCAAAGTCTGCAAAATAAATTGAGAGCTACAGAACAGAAAATTGCCCAGTTACAAGCGCAACGTGATGATCAGAGTTCGCAAATACTTAGCCCGGAACAGAGTGCGGAAATCCAGCGTTTTCAAACTGAAAAGTTAGAAGTGCGTAAAGAACTGCGTAAAGTACGTCATGAACTGGATAAAAACATACAAAGTCTTGGTGCATGGCTGAAAGCGATTAATATCGGTTTAATGCCATTAATATTAACTATTCTTGCTTTAGTGCTGTATGCAATACGTATTAAAAAGCGTGCTCAACACCACGTATAAATTATGAATATTAAATCCTTAGTTATACTTATTTTGATTTTGCTGGTCGGTGCTGGTGCCTATTTTTATTCTGGTACTCAACAAAGTTTTAATGCATCCGATAATATCGGTATAGCGATACTGCCTGACTTGCAAGCAGCACTAAATAATATTGATGAGCTGGAAGTTGTGGGGGCAGATAACCAGGTATTATCGACAGTAGTGCGTGACGATACCGGTTGGACGGTTAAACAAAGAAATGCCTATCCAGCAGATATATCAAAAGTGCGTGCAGCATTGCTTAGTCTTGCTGAAGCAAAAATAGTTGAAGAAAAAACTTCAAATGCAGATTTGTATTCTAAACTGGGTGTTGAAGATGTGGCTGCCAGTGAAGCACAAGGTGTTAAAGCGGCACTTAAATATAATAACCAGCTGGCTGAATTAATTGTCGGTAACCCTGGGCCGCAAATTAATAAATCACGTTATGTGCGTCCTGCAGACAGTCAAACAAGCTGGCTGGTTGATCGTAAGATTGACCTGAAGCACCAGCCTGAATACTGGTTAAAAAAGGATATATTAAGTGTTGAGCCGAATGAAGTGGCTTCTATTACCATTACTTTGCAAGATGGTGCGGTGCTCGAGATTGCAAATACAAACGATGAAAATAATACATTTAAAGTAACTAACTTGACGGATGAGAGTGCTCAGGTAGTAGATGCGGAGTTACATCAAGTAGCTAACGCTTTATCATCATTTCAATTGCTCGATGTTGTAAGTCATGAAGAGTTTAAGCAGGAATCCGCGACAATGAATATCAGCTACCGGCTAAAGTCCGGGGCTAATATTGATCTTCAGGCATATGACGTTGATGATGATCATTACGCTGCAGTTACAAGTAGTCTTAGCGCTGATATTGCTGATGAAAATAAAGATGCAGCACAAAGCTACGTAGAACAAATCAACCAGGTCACATCAGGCTGGGTATATAAAATACCTAATGTGACTTACGATTCTATGTATAAACGCGAGGCTGATGTACTTGCTATTACTGAAGATCAGCTAAACTAAATTTTGTTAGCCTTATCGATTGCATTGCCTATATAAGTGCTCGGTGTGAGCGCTTGTAAAGACTGCTTGGCATCATCAGGTATATCTAAGCCGGCAATAAATTCATTAATAATTTGCTGATTAATTTTCTTGCCGCGGGTGAGTTCTTTTAATTTCTCGTATGGCTTTTCAATATTATAGCGACGCATAACGGTTTGAATGGGTTCAGCCAATACTTCCCAGTTATCATCAAGATCTTTCGCCAGCTGTTCTTCATCAATCTGGATTTTATGTAATCCGCGTATTAATGCAGCACAGGCAATCAGGCAATAACCAAACGCGCTGCCAAGATTACGTAATACCGTGGAATCAGATAAATCACGTTGCCAGCGCGAAATGGGTAACTTTTCTGCAAAGTGCGCAAGCATAGCGTTAGCCATACCAAAGTTGCCTTCAGCATTTTCAAAATCAATCGGGTTCACTTTGTGTGGCATGGTTGATGAGCCGACTTCTGAAGACACAACTTTCTGTTTGAAATAACCAATAGAAATATACGACCAGATATCACGACAGAAATCGATACTGATAGTATTAATACGTTGCAAGCTGTGGCATAGCTCAGCGATGTAATCGTGGGGTTCAATTTGTGTTGTATAAGGATTGTAGTGCAGGCCTAATGACTCAATAGTTTCTTGCGATAGTTGTTCCCAGTTGGCATTGGGGTAAGCGGATAAATGCGCATTGAAATTACCGACTGCACCGTTTAGTTTGCCCAGTATTTCAATTTCATTAAGTTGTGTGATTTGTCTCTCAAGGCGATGACAGACATTGGCAAATTCTTTACCCATTGTAGATGGTGTTGCCGGTTGGCCATGGGTTCTGCACAACATCGGTACCGTTGCGAATTGTTGCGCAAACTGTCTTAGTTGATCAGCAATATGGATTTCTATGTTCAGTAGTAAATCTCTGCCTTCTTTTAGCATCAAAGCATAAGCCAGATTATTAATATCTTCTGAAGTACAGGCAAAATGAAAAAACTCAGCCAATGCTTTAAGTTCTGTATCATCACTGACGCATTCTTTTAGCCAATACTCAACGGCTTTAACGTCGTGGTTGGTAGTGGCCTCAATTTCTTTAACACGCATAGCTGCACTCATGTCAAAGTTATCAATCAGGCCGGTTAACTTGTTACGGCCTGCATCAGAGAGTGAAGGGATATCATCCAGCTCGCTGCAATCGGCAAGGCGGATCAACCATGTGACTTCAACAATAGCGCGGCAACGAATTAGCCCATATTCGCTGAATATTTCTCTAAGTTTTAATGTCGCTTTGTGGTACCGGCCATCAATAGGCGAAACGGCGCTAAGTGTATTTAATTCCATGGATTCCCCAATTTGCTTGAATTGTGCTTCTAACTTGACGTGCGAAGCCATTATACTACAGCCCCTCAGAATTTAGCTTTGCTTAAATAAAATACAACACTGGAATACATAACGTAGGAATATCTAATGAGCAGTGATAAATACAGAATTGAAAAAGACAGTATGGGCGAACTTCAAGTGCCTGAAAATGCACTCTATGGTGCCCAGACGCAACGTGCCGTCAATAATTTCCCGATTAGCGGGCTCACCATGCCAAGAGAATTTATTAAGGCATTGGGTCTGTTAAAAGCATCCTGCGCACTTGCCAATCAAGACCTGGGTTTGCTTGAGCAAAATATAGCCAGTGTGATTGTTGAAGCAGCTAAACGTGTCAGCAGTGGTGAATTGGATGAGCATTTCCCGGTTGATGTTTTCCAGACCGGTTCAGGCACCAGCAGTAACATGAACACTAATGAAGTGATCTCGCACATTGCGACTGAGAAAGTGCACCCCAATGACCATGTGAACATGGGTCAAAGTTCTAACGATATTATTCCAACCGCAATTCACGTCAGTGCGTGTTTGGCTATTCATGAAGAACTGCTGCCGGCATTAAGTCATTTATCATCTTGTTTGCGAACTAAAGCAAAACAAGTAGATGGCTACGTCAAAACCGGGCGCACTCATTTAATGGATGCAATGCCTGTGACCTTAGGCCAGGAGTTAAATGCGTGGGCGACACAAATTGAAAATGGACAACAGCGGGTTGAAAGTGCATTGAAGTTTTTACACCAGCTTGCACAAGGGGGAACCGCCGTTGGTACTGGCATTAATGCACACCCTGAGTTTGCAGAAAAAATGGTGCAGCATTTGTCTTCTATGACAGACATACCTTTCAGCTCCAAGCCTGATAAATTTGAAGGTTTAAGTGCACAAGATGCAGCAGTTGAAATGAGTGGCCAGTTAAAAACTGTTGCCGTAAGCATGATGAAAATTGCCAACGATTTGCGTTGGATGAATTCAGGACCGTTGGCTGGTCTGGGTGAAATTGCATTACCGGCATTGCAACCAGGCAGTAGCATCATGCCGGGTAAAGTGAACCCGGTAATTCCCGAAGCAACAGCTATGGTATGCGCGCAAGTTATTGGTAACGATGCCACCATTACTGTGGCAGGACAGTCGGGTAATTTCCAGTTAAATGTGATGCTGCCAGTCATCGCCTATAACTTAATTCAAAGCATCAAAATATTGGCGAGTTCTGCACGTTTAATGGCAGACAAAGCCATTGAAGGTTTTAATGTCAATGAAGACGCGCTAACTGATGCATTAAGTCGTAATCCAATTCTGGTAACAGCCATCAATAGTGTGATCGGTTATGAAAAAGGTGCTGCGGTAGCAAAGAAAGCCTATGCAGAAGGCTTAACTGTGATCGAGTCGGCAATGCAGCTAACAGATCTTTCAGAAGATGAGCTTGTCAAGCTGTTAGACCCAGCCCAACTGACAAAAGGCGGCATTCAGGGCCTCTAGTTATATAGAGTGTAGAACAATCGCATAAATCACTGTAGGGACTTGTATACAATAGGGTTATGCAAGTTTCTACATTTATGAACGTTCTGTATCTCACTGTTGTTGCCGGTGTGAGCGCGTTCGCATTTTTATATCTTAATGCACGTGTGCGAATCAAATATGAATCGCGCATGGCGATTGGTGCTTTGCTGTTTTGCTCATTCATCGTTTTCATGACCAGCACTTTATTATTTTTAGTGTTTGGAATTATCTTTATATCTGAGATAAACCTCACAGTTTATATTGCTGGCATGTTACTGCTCCTGTGTAGTGCTATTTTTTTACTGACTGCCAATATTGTTACCCGTGAGCGTGAATACTTCAGGCAATTAGAAAAACGTCAAACCGAGCATGATTCAAGTACCGGCTTGCCTAAGTATCCTATCTTTTTAAAGAAAACCAAACGTGCGCTGGCCAAACACAGTTTGGATAGCCCGTATTATCCTGCGGTACTAGTGATATTAATTTCTGGCTTGCGCCAACTAGACCGCCGGGTTGGCTTTGGTGTTTCCGATTTTGTTATTAAAACTGTGGCTCAGCGTATCCACGCAACCTTAAGAACAACAGACTATGTTGCAAGACTGAATGAAAATTTATTCGCTGTGTACGTGAATGACTTAAAGAAGCGTGAAAGTGTACATACTATCTGTGACAACATTCTGAAAAGCATTAAAGTGCCGGTGCAGGTTGCGACAGAAGAGCAGGCGCCTATCTTTCCTTACATTGGTGTTGCGTATTATAAAGATCACCCATTTGATGATGTATTGAAGTATGCGCAGTCTGCTGCCTTGGAAGCCTGTGACCGTGGTATGGAAGTGATTGTTGCTGACTATATTACGCCAGTGCAAAAAGCAGATAATGATTTATTAACTGTGCTGCAAAAAGGCTTGGAAGAAAAGTCTTTCCAACTATATTTCCAACCACAAGTGGCCTTGCATAACTTGGAAGTCATAGGCGTTGAATCGCTTATTCGTTTGCCGCAAGAGGACTGGTTGTCAATTGGCCCTGGAGAATTGGTTGAGCTGGCGGAACGCAACGGTATGATTCATCAGTTGGATCTATTGGTGTTCCAGATGTTGTTCGACCAGGTGGATAAATGGGTGCAAAAAGAACTCAAGATCCGTGTGGCAGTGAATATGTCAATTAAGAGTTTCAAGAACCATTCCTTACTTGATTACATTGTAGAAACGCTAGAGAAAAACCCGCGCTATGGTAAACGACTCAAAATAGAAATCACCGAAACTGCCAGTCTGGATGATGTCAAAGAAATGGTCGAGTTTATGAAACAAGTCATACCACTCGGCGTGTTGTTCTGCATTGATGACTTTGGTACTCAATATTCTTCCATGGAATATATGCAACGCCTGCCAGTGCATGAAGTGAAAATTGATAAAAGCTTTGTCTTAAGTGCCTTGAGTGACAATGCCAGCGAGAAAATTGTGCGTTCTGTAATTCAACTAGCCCATAGTTTGAATTTATCTGTCACAGCAGAAGGGGTTGAAAACGAACAGATGCTTAACTTATTAAGGTCATGGAAGTGCGATCAGGCGCAAGGCTTTTACTTCTCTCAAGCCTTATCCGCTGATGAGTTTGAAATTTATTTAGATGAGCAGAAAAATAAAAAGATGCCAGAAACCTTGGTGCTAAAGGATGCGTGAATAACGCTAACTCTTATTGGGTGACTTGTTAGCTGGCTTTAGCTTTAAACTGCGCGTAGATATTTTTTGGTGCAGCGTCAAAATATTTAAATAGAGCGGGGCATAACCAGCCCTCAGCATTCAACTCCTCTGTGTAATACCAATTGCCACCTGAATCCTCCCGTAGCCAATCAAATTTTGCCTGATGTCCTGGGAATGGCTGGGCTGAGAATATAAGTGTGAATCCTTGTTCCGCATTTGGAATTGTCTCAACCATGGTTTCAATAATAGTGTCGGCACCGGATACAAATGGCTCCTGAGCAAGTCCTACTTTTTCATCATCGAATACCCACAGGCCTTCATGCTTGTATGGGTGTATTGCCATAATGCTATTCATAAAGCATGCCTAAAACCCATGACACATTTCATCACGTATCTAGAACTGGACTTTTGCTGTTTTGCTTTTTCAAAAGCAAACCAAATACAAAGCCGGTAATAAACATGAAAATACTGTAAGTTACTGCTGGGATCATCATGGTGCTATTGCCAATTAGCGTGCCTGCAACCAGCAATGCCAGTGTTCCATTTTGAATGCCAACTTCATAGCCAATTGAAATAGATTGCGGTTGTGACAGCTTGAAAAATTTAGCCAGGAAATAACCAAGCCACAACACCAGAATATTTAGCGTTAAGGTTGCAGCCCCTGTTTGCATAAAAAAGTTCAGCATTTGTGCTTTATTTTTAAGAATAATTGCCAGAATAATGAACAATAGGAAAACAACTGAGAATACTTTAATAATGGGTTCGATTTTATTGGCGGCTTTCTGCCATTTCGACAACATAAACATACCTATGATCACTGGTATCACAGTTATAACTAATAACTGAATAATAGTTTTCAGAATAGGCAACTCAAATTCCTGTGCTGAACCGATAAAATAATTCATTGCCATTAATGTGAGCAAAGGAATAGTAAAAGGTGTAATCAAACTAACAATGGCAGTTAAACTAATCGACAGTGCAACATCACCTTTAGCTAAGTTGGTAAACATATTTGAAGTTGCTCCGCCGGGTGCAAATGCAATGATCATCAGTCCAACAGCCAACTCAGGAGGTAAGCGAAAAGCAATAGCAATCAGGAAAGCGATTACAGGTAAGGCAATTAGTTGAGCTGATATGCCAACCGCAGCAGCCTTTGGTTGAGTTACTACACGGGTGAAATCAGCTATACGTAGAGATAACCCCATACCAAACATAATAATGAATAATGAGGCGGGGAGGATGACAGTGGTAAGTAAGTCTGCTTGCATAACTAAGCTCTTTGTTTTTATGAGTATAATTAATTGTGTAGATATTGCTCTGTGATTTTAAATGGATAGCTTGGTAAATAATAGACTTGATTTCTGAGTGTGAAACTAAAAACCAATGTAGTTGTAATTTGTTAACTAAAGTGCGTCGTTAGGAGGTCAAATTGATAACCTTGTTATGCGTATTACTCAATGATAAGACTACCATCTGCATTAAACTTCCAATCATCAGAATAAGCCACTTCCCATAAGTAACCATCTGGATCAGAAAAATAACCACTATATCCACCCCAAGAAACATCTTGGGCCGGTTTTTCGATTTTTCCACCATGCTGTGCGGCCAACTCTAAAATAGTATCTACTTCTTCCTTCGTCTTTGTGTTGTGCGCAATAGTAATGCCGGTAAATCCTTTACGATCTATTAACAATGTCGATGAAACATCTTTTGCTAACTCATCCAATGGATAAAGAGCTAAGCGTGTTCCACTTGTTTGAAAAAATATAATTCCTGATTCTGGTTTGCTGGTAGTTGGAAACCCTAAACCCTTGTGATAAAAGCGGTATGATCGCTCAAGATTAGAAACTCCTAATGTGATGATACTTATTCTAGGTTCCATGGTATTTCCTTTACGTATCACGGTTAAGTTAACAGGTGCGCGCGTCGAGCGCGAGTCCGTAGTTGAGCGACTTGTTAGTGATTATTAAATATTTTTTCGAAATGATAATTTATATATTCAATAGAAGATCTGCTTAATTTATAGGCTAATTTCTTTCCATTGTATTTATTGTCTTTGTCAATGTGCATAATAAGATGATTATTTGGATCTATAGCAATTGACCCATAATCAAATTCTGTATGATGCAAGGGGCATAAAACTATAATATTGGGCTCAATGTCTGGCCCTTGATGGTCAGCGCCAAGAGGCTTCAAGTGATGCGCCTCTGCATAGTAGTCTCCTGAAGGTAACTTTATTCTTTTATTACATACGATGCACCGCCAATTATTATTTTTCTTAATAACTCTAGCTAATTTTGTATCACGAATAATTCGAGAAATTACAGAATCAACTCTGCCAGGAGAGGCATAATCAGGATATGCAGGTTCATTAACCGTTTGTATTGATTTTTCGTTACATGCTAAATTTGGCGAAAACTTCAAGTCGGCGAAAAATTCTTTAAACACTTGGTAAAGGTTGTTTGGACAATTAGCTAAATATCGTTGAGAAACCCTTAGGGTTTCATCTTTCCCATATTTCACATAAAACAAGCCGGATTCAAATTGTTCATGAATTTTCTTTAAATCGTGCTCATATTTCTTAAAAAAACTATTAATATGTATCTCAGGGTCTATGGGGTTAAAGTTATCTAAGTCAATCCTTTGATAGGATGACATATTGCCCCATTTGCCAGGTTTTGGTGGACTATCTTCCAACTCTACTAATTGAGATCTTGCGATTGAAACTCCTGATAGATAGTAACCATCGTTACGTTTTAATAAATGAATTATTAAATCATTTTGCTTGACCGATTCCATAATCTGCCATGATTTTGCTCCCCTCGAATCTTTGACTGGACTCCAAAGACAATTACCGAATTCCCAACCGTTTCCTCCGTGAACTGGATTCGTAATTTCTACAAATACGGATTGCTTATACACTAAGTCAGGAAACAAAATTTAGTTCTTTAGTTCTGATTGTATGGCTAATGGTTGAGCTAACAGGTGCGCTTATAACGCGCATCCTGTTGGGTAACTTATTATGTGTTTTCATTTAGTACCTTTGTAGGTGAATGGTCAGATTTAAATATGTCTACTTCAAATAGCTCTCCGTTCTGATCAAGAAAAAGTGATGCTAGTACTTCTTTATTATCTGAGTCTTTAAATTCATATTCAGATGCTATACTTCCGAAAGCTCTATTTTCATGATTTTTTCCAATCGAAAAACTACCCATTCCACCATCACTCATGCTTTCAATTTCAATTGAGTCAATATCCAAAGTCACCTTAGCTTTCTCAGCTAAGATTTTTAAGATTTCAGCTTCTTTTTCATTTGGTTTTCTCATAATTTAAAAACATATAATGTTTGAGTTAACAGGCGCGCGTGAAATGCACGTTCTGGTTGAGTGACTTGTTAGCTGTCTTTAAAGAACTTTTTATGAATAATTGCATATATTGAGCCCTCACTAGAAATTATTTTTTGACAAGTTAACTCCATTTTATTTATCACACTTCCTATTTTAAGATTAATTAGATCGTCATCACTCATTTCATCCCAAAATATCGCTTCATATTTCTCAACTTTCTCAAAATGTCTATCCCTTTCTTCCTGGGTTTGAAAATGTTCGCGGTGCCATAACCTACTTAAGATCCGAGCTGCCAATGTGATTTCATTTACAATTTCTCTTAACTCATCAAATGGTTTAGCTTCTTCTTTTCCTATTTGTGCCATAAATCTATATCTCATGGCGTGCAGCTTATTAAATAGCTCTTTATGTGTGTTATAACGACTAAAAACAATTGAAGCATTTTTTCTAGCTTGATATTGAGAAGCTGTTTCGTTGGGAGATTTCTCTACATCTTCTGTTTCACTCGAATAACTTGCTGGATGCCTCATGTGCCTTATTGCATCTGATGCTTCATAAAATAAAGCAAGCACGTCTTCTGCTAATTCGATTTTACGCTTCCCTGTGTGTTCACGTCTCCAAGAATCAATACCGTAAATTGCTACGAATATTCCTAATAATATTGAGATTTGTTTTATTACTTCTATCCAACACATATTGTAGACAGCTAACGGTTGAGGCCAGCGGCGGCAGAGCCGTCCGACTGGGGCGGTTTGTTATGCATCGCTGTTTTTCTTCGCATCTAAATAAAGCCTGTATGGTTTAGATATATGCTTGAAGTACCACCGCATAAGTGGAAGTTGATCGAATATCTCGAATATCAACTTTGCATAAATGTCTGGTACCCAATTTACAGCTTCGTCCTTAAGTTCAACATCGACACCAAGCTTCCTACTTACAACCGCTGGTGCTTTTCCCCCAGAGCTCTTATATGACACTACAATTCGATCATTAGGATTCAGAAATCCCACGTTTATTTTTATTTCACCTTGTTCAATAAGAGTCAGGGAGTCTGATTCTCTGTGGAAATTGGTTGAGGATATTTCTGTATCAAATAAAGGCGAGTCTGTTTCAGGGAGAATCTTAACTTCTATGTTTTCTAGACTCTTTGAGCCAGTATTCTGCACAGCAATTTCGCCATGAAAGAGCTCAGAAACCACATTTCCTTTATATTTGATCTCGATATCCGATTTTGCCAAATCTTCCACATCCAATAGTCTTGATGGGGATGAGCGGAATACAGTTATTTTTGATATCTCTTTGTTCGACTTTGTAACGATCGCTGTACCAATAACACCTATTAGCGCACCTGCTACTGCGAAAATCCCATTTATTATTTCTGGCTTCACATTTGCCTCTTTACAGGTGCATAACGGTTGAGCTAACAGGTGCGCGTGTCACGCGCATCCTGGTTGAGTGATTTGTTATGTTTCATATTTTCTTCCACGTGGTAGTCATATAGTTTGCGGCATCATTAGGGATTGAATTAAGTGTTAATTTTGCTTCATCCCCACAATTATAAAAAATAAAATAGTTATCGTTCGACAGGTTAACCTTCCAGCCTGAAAGAGTTTCTGATTTCGATTTTTCATGAGAATCATACATACCTTCTATGGAAGTAACTCTACAATCTATGATTTCCAGACTATTATTTAATGGTAGCTTCTTCCACGAACAAAATTCACCTTTCGTCACTTCAAATGATGGAGGAATATTTAAATCTCCAGTGTATGAACCAACACTCTCTCCATCGTCAACTAATTTGAAGCAGATTTTTAAACCTGATTTAGTTTTTATCTCAATATCACCTAGATCTTTATCATCTCTGACATTATTAAAAAAATACTGGCTATTTGATATTTCACTAATATCTTCACCAATTAATTTTCTAGTGACTTCTATATAGTCAAAGGAATTAGTTACTTTATTCATTATGAAACATAACTGTTAATTATATGTCATGGTGACGTGATTAATTGCGTCCCTGTGACATATATCATTCCTTGAATTTGTTTGAATAAAATTCATAACATATTGAAAATTGCTTAATAATCAATTGCTAACAAGTTTAATTACTTGCATGGAACAAGTCTAGCTGTGTTTTGTACCGTGCTTAACAGATTATTTAGTAGATGTTTTTTTGCTGTATAGAATTACTAAACCGGCGGTAATAATGAATGCGGCACCAATGAAAGTGTTTATTTCTGGCCATTCATTCCAAAAAAACCATCCGGCTAAACTTGCCCAAATTAGAGAGGAGTAGGTGAAGGGGCCGACCTGGCTGGCGGGTGCCATGTGGTAGGCTTTAGTTAAGAAGAACTGTCCTACGGTGCCGACAAGTCCTAAGCCGATTAATAATAACCATTCGTTGGTGCTTGGTAGGTAAGGTTCGCCGGTGAACATGGGAATGCTGCTAATCATTGCGCCAAATAATGCAAAATAAAATACGATGCGTGCTGTAGGTTCTGTATCGGACATTTTACGAATAGAAACTTTTGCTGCCGCTGCCAGTGCTCCGCCGATAAGGCCAACTATAGATGCTATTTGTATTTCTGCTGTGGGGTTAAGAAAAATAATGACACCCAAAAATCCTAATGCGATTCCAAGATACGTTTTTGCCGATACTTTTTCGTGTATCCATAGGATGGCGATAATGGGTATGAAGATAGGGCCGGTTAACTTCAATAACATGGCATTGGCTAATTCGATGTTAGCCAGTGCGTAGAAGAAACAATACATCGCCATGACACCTGTAATTGAGCGTATTAAGTGCATGCCTATGCGTTTGGTTTTTACATGGATTAAACGCTGGCGAAATAGAAATGGGGCGAGAACAATGACTGCAAACACATTGCGATAAAATACCAGTTGGTAGCTAGGTATGTTTTCACCCAGGGTTTTTATGATCATGCCCATAGTGGTAAAAAACACTTCGCCTAAGATAACGAACAGACTGCCTATAACAATGATTTTGTTGAAGTGCATAAAATGTAAAGCTAGTTCGCGTAAACGAGGTGAATGTGAAACTTAATGTTGAGTTAGTTCGTTGTTAGATTCAAAAAAACGCATTCATAAAAAAGGCGAACTCACGTTCGCCTTTTTAAATAGCGGAAAAGAGTGAGTAACTAAGCGTTAACAACCTTTACGGCTATCTCAGCTAGCTTAGCATCTGCTTCGGCTGCTTTTGATGTGTAGTCTTCAATCTCATCAAAGTTTAGATAACGGTAGATATCATCTGCCATTGGGTCTATTTGCGCAGCGAACTGCATATACTCTTCGTAAGTTGGAATCTTTCCAAGTATTGAAACGACGGCAGCAATTTCTGCTGAAGATAAATAAACATTGGCGCCATCACCCAAACGGTTAGGGAAGTTACGCGTTGAAGTTGAAACAACTGTTGAATTGGCTGCCACGCGTGCCTGGTTACCCATACATAATGAACAGCCTGGCATTTCAGTGCGTGCGCCTGCTGCTGCATAGATGCTGTAGTAACCTTCATCAGAAAGCTGGCTTTCATCCATCTTGGTAGGTGGTGCTACCCAGAGTCTGGTTGGGATAGTCTCGCCATGAATCTCAAGCAACTTACCCGCAGCACGGAAATGACCAATATTAGTCATACATGAACCCAGGAAAACTTCATCGATTTGCGTACCGGCAACATCCGCCAGTGTTTTCACATCATCCGGGTCGTTAGGGCAGGCAAGCAAAGGTTCTTTAATTTCATTCAGATCAATTTCGATAATTTCTGCGTATTCTGCATCTGGGTCAGCTTCCATTAATTCTGGATTCTCCAGCCATTTCTCCATAGCTTGTGCACGACGCTCTAAAGTACGTG
>Ga0207422_1001949_pt1 | contig 32589 bp, 33 predicted proteins | sample MarCyaLeptolynsp_FD_187757 | JGI IMG/M metagenome (GOLD analysis project Ga0207422, IMG submission 187757) | Marine cyanobacterial communities from Panama - species 1 Leptolyngbya sp. (SPAdes) | ecosystem: Environmental > Aquatic > Marine > Unclassified | place: Panama: Panama City | collected... | reverse complement strand
TGTCAATTTTGCGAATATTTTCTAAGCCTATGGGAAATCCGGTTCATGTCGAATTGAGGATTTACCCCCGGTGACTGCCTGCAGCGCAACGTGATCGTGTCTATTCGACAGAGGTTTGCGCACACGGATCAGTGTTTGTTTTTCGCCGCATACCGGGGCTCAGGATGAAGAGATTGAGCCGTGCAGAATTCCAGATCCGCCAACGAAATTGACATCCATGTCGGCCAGCGGCTTCGCTTGGCCCGTATCCTGCGGGGCCTCTCCCAGGACGAACTGGGCAAGGAAGTCGGCGTAACGTTCCAGCAAATTCAGAAATACGAACGCGGCACCAACCGGGTTAGCGCAGGCCGGCTTGTGGCGCTCGCCAAGGCCCTCGATCTGGAGATTTTGTTCTTCTTTCAGGATCTGGACGATGTACAGCAGAGCTCGCAACGAGCATTGCCCCTGGCTGCACTGTCGGAAGAGGATTTCGACATCGTCGACGCCTTGACCAAAATCGACAATTCGAAACTCAAACGCACCCTGATCAAGCTGATTTCGGAAATTTCCGATTAGAGTTTTCACTGTTTCTGGGAAACTGTGAAATGGTCCGACCTCGGCTTGAACGACAACAATTTGCGCCGGAAAAAATCAAGGCGCGTTCATTGAATCCGATCCAACGCGACGCACTCCAGACAAAAAAGCAACCACGGGCCTTTGTGGGCGACGCTACCGCGGCGCGGACCGCGCGACTGAGGTCGGGCTGAGACTGTTTCAGATCTGGACAACAATTCCGGCGGCAGCTCCAAATTGATCTTTTACTTTCAAATACATGTTTTTATTTCCATCAATTCACCTGGGTGAAATCTTTCCAGCCGTTTTCTCAAACACTCAACTAAGATTTTTGTAGTACTCCATATTAATTAGTTTTTTAAACAGAAATTACCACCATTTTGGCTTCGAACCCAATGAGAAGGTGAACAGAGGTCATATTACAACGTCAAATACCGATTCAGCGCGATCGGATATTGCACCCCGGTTACAGGTCCATGGTCTCGCCGCCTCAGCAGGTTTCAGAATTCTTTCGGTCTTTCTTCAGGACGCACGAAATGGCCCCCTATAGACAGGCAGGCACAACGCCGGCCGGCCGACCGGTCCGTTTCCGCAAGCAAACACACGGGAGTTGCCCCTATGACAATGATCTGGAAATCCATCGATACATCCGACATGCGTTTCTATAGCGGCAACGGTACATTTGCCCTGTATGCCGTGCAGAACAACGAGGTCGTAGCCGTCGTCCCGCTCTACGATTGGCGCGATTTCAACACCAGCGGTGACGTGGGCTGGAAGGAATGGGTGAAGTCGAAACTGCCTCTCGTCTCACACCTGGAGACGGGAATGCTGGCAAGCATATTTCTCCGCATCAAGGAAACCGATCCCGACATCAACGTCGGCGCGGACGCCGGTGTCCAGGGTGGCGCCAAACTGGTCGAGATGGGGTTTGCCATGATTGAGGAGGGTGTCAAGGAAGCCTATGTGAAACCGCTGGTGGCCGTCGCGGGCGGCAAATGGGGATTGAATTCCACTTACGGGGCGGCAAAGCAGCTCATCGTCAAGAAGGGACTGGAGAAAGCCGTTCTGGCGGCCGTAAGCCTTGCCAGTTCGCGATAGGCTCGGGCCATTGCTGTGGATCGAGCGCACGCTCTCTTGATCCGCTTCCGGAAACGAGAGCGTTCGGATTGCGGTCCGGGGATCCGTTCGTTCGATTCACGGCCTTCGCACAAGCCGGCACGCAAAGACGCCAGGAACCCTGACCGGTTTCATTCGTCAGAGCCCGCGCGCAATCCATCACATGTGAATCTGGCGCTTGTCGACGGCCATCGCCGCTTCCTTGACCGCTTCCGACATGGTCGGGTGGGCATGGCAGGTGCGTGCCAGATCCTCCGCAGATCCGCCGAACTCCATCAGAACGGCTGCCTCGTGGATCATTTCGCCGGCGCCAAAGCCGATAATGTGTACGCCAAGCACCCGATCGGTCGCCTTGTCGGCCAGCACCTTGACGAAGCCGTCGGTCTGTTTCATCGCCCTCGCCCGTCCATTCGCCGTGAACGGAAACTTGCCTGCGGAATAATCGATTCCGGCAGCCTTCAGATCCTCCTCCGACTGTCCCACCGAGGCCACTTCCGGCATCGTGTAGACGACGCCCGGGATCACATCGTAATTGACATGACCAGCCTGTCCGGAGAGCATTTCCGCGACCGCAACACCTTCATCCTCGGCCTTGTGCGCAAGCATCGGGCCGGCAATGACATCGCCAATGGCATAAATTCCATCGACGTTGGTCTTGAAATGCGCATCGGTCCGGATGCGCCCGCGCTCATCGAGGGCGACCCCCGCGGTTTCCAGTCCGAGACCGTCCGTATAGGGCCTGCGTCCGATCGAAACCAGCACGACATCGGCGTCGAGAACCTGGCTATCGCCGCCGGCCGCCGGTTCAATGGTGACGGCGAGGGACTCTCCGGATGTGTCCACGCCCGTGACCTTGGACGAGAGTTTGAAGGAAAAACCCTGTTTCTTCAGCGTCCGCTGAAACGTCTTGCACACGTCCAGATCCATGCCCGGCAGGATCCGGTCAAGAAACTCGACGACAACCACTTCCGATCCCAATCGCCGCCAGACGGACCCAAGTTCCAGTCCGATGACCCCCGCGCCGACCACGATTAGTTTTTTTGGGACTTCGCCGAGCTCCAAAGCTCCCGTGGAGGATACGATTCGCTTTTCATCCACTTCGATGCCCGGGAGATTGGCCGAATCCGATCCTGTGGCGATGACGATGTTGCGCGTCTCGAGATCGGTGACGGCGCCATCCTCGGCGGTGACGGTGACACGTCCTGCAGCCGGGATCGAACCCGCGCCATGGTAGGTATCGATCTTGTTCTTCTTGAACAGGAACGAAACGCCTTTGACGTTGGCATCAACGGTTTCGTCCTTGTGGTTCATCATGCCCGGCAGGTCGAGTTCAACCGGCCCGGTCTTGATACCCAATCCGGCAAAGGCATGGTTGGCCTCGCCGTACATTTCCGATGCGTGCAGGAGCGCCTTTGAAGGAATACAGCCGATATTGAGACAGGTTCCGCCATGGGTTTCGCGCTTTTCCACGACGGCGACCTTCATGCCGAGCTGCGCGGCGCGAATGGCGCAGACATATCCGCCCGGCCCGGTTCCAATCACAATCAGATCGTAGGAGTCGGCCATATTGCATTCCTTTCAAGGTCGGTATGGGCAAATTCGGATTGCATCACGTCAATCGAACTTGCGCGCCGGTCGTGGTTGCGCGTCCCGGTTCCGGACATCGCCATATCTGGGCCATATCTGGGCCACATCTGGAATGAAGGAAAGGACCGTTGGGCATCAGCGGCCACCGGACACTTCGATTATGGATCCGGTCGTGTAGGAAGATTTGTCCGACAACAGCCACATAATGGTTTCCGCGACTTCTTCCGCACTGCCTTCACGCCCCATGGGAACCTTGTCGCGCATCTGCGCCACCCTGTCCGGTGTTCCGCCGCTTGCATGGATGTCGGTGTCGATGATACCGGGGCGAATCGCGTTGACGCGAATGCCCTCCTTTGCCACCTCGAGTGCCAGACCCAGCGTAAACGCATCAATGGCGCCCTTGGAGGCCGCGTAGTCAACATACATGCCCGGAGCGCCGAGCTTTGCCGCTGCCGACGACAGATTGACGATGCCGCCGCCCTGGCCGCCCTGTTTGGTCGACATCCGCTTTACCGCCTCGCGCGCGGCGATGAAGCTGCCGACCACATTGATGGTCATCATGCGCATCAGGCGGTCGCAAGACATGGAATCGACACGCTCGGGGACATCGACCACACCGGCATTGTTCACAAGTGCCGTGATTGGGCCCAATTCCCGTTCGGCCGTCTCAAACAGACGAACAATGTCCGCCTCCACGGCGACATCGCCCTGCACGGCCAGGGCAGACCCGCCGGCCTCTGCGATCCGGGCAACCACGGCATCAGCCGCGGCCGAATTGGTGGCATAGTTTACACAAACCCGGTAGCCGTGACGTGCGGCGAGCACCGCACAAGCGGCGCCGATGCCCCGGCTGCCGCCGGTTACAATTGCTGTCCCAGACATTGTTAGAGATCCAGCACCAGTCTTTCCGGGTCCTCAAGGCTTTCCTTGACGCGCACCAGGAAGGTCACCGCCTCCTTGCCGTCGACGATCCGGTGATCGTAGGACAGCGCGAGATACATCATCGGACGGATCTTGACCTCTCCATTCACGGCCATGGGCCGGTCCTGGATCTTGTGCATCCCAAGGATACCGGACTGCGGCGCATTCAGGATCGGCGTCGACATCAGCGATCCGTAGACACCGCCGTTGGAGATGGTGAAGGTTCCGCCCTGCATGTCCTGGATCGTCAACTGGCCGTCACGGGCCTTTTTGCCAAACTCGCCGATCGACTTTTCGATCTGGGCGATCGTCATCTGATCGGCGTCGCGGACGACCGGAACGACAAGCCCTTTCGGCGTGCCGACGGCGACACCCACATGGGCAAACTGTTTGTAGATCAGGTCCTGTCCGTCAATTTCCGCATTGACGGCAGGCACTTCTTTCAGCGCATGACAGACGGCCTTTGTGAAGAAACCCATGAAGCCGAGCTTGACGCCGTGCTTCTTCTCAAACAGGTCCTTGTAACGTTTCCGCAGATCCATTACCGGCCCCATATCCACCTCGTTGAAGGTGGTGAGCATGGCAGCCGTGTTTTGCGCATCCTTCAGGCGCCGTGCGATGGTCTGGCGCAAACGTGTCATGCGCACGCGTTCCTCGCGCGCGCTGTCCTCGGGTGCGCTCGGCGCTCTGGCCGGTGCGGGCGCAGGAGCGGCCGCAGCCGGCGCGGTCACTCCGCCTTCGATAGCAGCGAGCACATCGCCCTTGAGAACCTGGCCGCGCCGCCCGGATCCGTCGACCTGATCCGGGGAAAGCCCGGCCTCGGCCATCATCTTTTGTGCCGACGGCGCGGCCGGCATGGTCGACGCGGCCGCAGGCGCGGCAGGTGCCGGCGCTGCGGGTTCCGGTGCCGCGGGCGGAGGGGCTGCGGCAGGCTGCTGCGCGGATTCTCCGGCCGCAATTCGGGCAATCAACGCTCCAACGGCGACGAGATCGCCGGACTGAACCAGAACCTCGACCACCGTGCCGCCGGCCGGGGCAGGGACTTCCTGCGTCGCCTTGTCGGTTTCCAGTTCAACGATCGGCTCATCGACCGACACGGTATCTCCCACCTTCTTGTAGAGCGTTCCGACCTGTGCTTCGGTCACGGATTCGCCGGCGCTCGGGACAACGATATCGACGATGGTCGCGCTTCCCGCGGAGCCATTGCTCGCCGGTGCTTCGGCCTCTACAGGCGCCGCGGCCGGGGCGGAGACCATTGTCTGGGTGGCTGTGGGAACCGCGGTCGGCTGGGCTGCGCCCGCGCCCTCCTGAACCGAAGCGAGCAAGGCGTCGACGCTGACAACTTCTCCGGTCTGCGCCGCAATCTCCATCACCACGCCGGTGACCGGGGACGGCAATTCCTGTGTCGCCTTGTCGGTTTCCAGTTCAACCAGGGGCTCGTCGATCGTCACCGAATCGCCGACTTTCTTGTACCATTGACCGATCTGGGCCTCGGTAATCGATTCACCAAGCGCCGGAACTCGAATTTCAGTTGCCATATCTGCACCGTTTCTTTTTTGCGGAAGTCCGACCGCTCGTTAGTAAGGAAGGGAAAGCGCCTCGTCGAGGAATGCCTGGAGCTGCGCGGTGTGTTTCGACATCAATCCGGTCGCCGTTGCGGCGGCGGCAGGACGCCCGGCATAGACCGGACGGGTGGCGGGGGAGTCGATCTGCTCAAGCACCCAATCCAGATATTCCTGGACGAAGAACCAGGAGCCGGCATTCTTCGGTTCCTCCTGACACCACACGAGATCCGCGCCGGTAAACCGGCTCAATTCATGAACCAGCGCCCGGACCGGGAACGGATAGAGCTGTTCGACCCGCATGATGTAAATATCGTTGATGCCGCGTTTTTCCCGCTCGTCATAGAGGTCGAAATAGACCTTGCCGGAACACAGAACCACACGTTTGATCTCGCTGTCGGGCACCAGCTTGATCGGACTGTCCTCGAGCACTTCCGCATCATCCCACAACACCCGGTGGAAGGTCGATTCAGGGCCCAGTTCGTCGAGGCGGGACACGCACCTTTTGTTGCGAAGCAGCGATTTCGGCGTCATCAGGATCAACGGTTTGCGGAAATCGCGACGCAACTGGCGACGAAGAATGTGAAAATAATTGGCCGGCGTGGTGCAGTTGGCCACCTGCATATTGTCTTCAGCACACAATTGCAGGAACCGCTCCAGGCGCGCTGACGAGTGCTCCGGCCCCATGCCCTCGTAGCCGTGCGGCAACAACAGGACCAGACCGGACATGCGCAGCCATTTGCGTTCGCCCGACGATATGAACTGGTCGATGATGACCTGGGCACCGTTGGCGAAGTCGCCGAACTGCGCCTCCCAAAGGGTCAGCGCATTCGGTTCCGACAGCGTATAGCCATATTCGAATCCGAGAACGGCCTCTTCCGAAAGCATCGAATTGATGACTTCATAATGACCCTGATCGCTGGTCAGGTTGTTGAGCGGAATGTATCGGTCCTCGGTCTCCTGATCGTACAGGACCGTGTGGCGCTGGGAGAAGGTTCCGCGTTCACAATCCTGACCGGAAAGCCGGACGCGATGGCCCTCGGTCAGGATCGACCCGAAGGCCAATGCCTCCGCCATTGCCCAATCGATGCCGGTTCCGGTCTCGATCATCTTCTTGCGATTGTCCATGAACCGCTGGATGGTCCGGTGGATCTTGAAATCGACCGGAACGTCGGTGAGACGGGTGCCGATTGAGGTCAGGGCATCCGTGTCAAAGCCGGTCTGACCGCGGCGGGGATCGTCCAGTTCGCCGGCTTTCTGCAAGCCCGACCAGGCACCGTCCAGCCAGTCCGCCTTGTTCGGCTTGTAGGACTGACCGATCTCGAATTCGACATCCAGATGCTTGCGCCAGTCCGCCTTCATCTGATCGACTTCGGCCTTGGTGACATGGCCTTCGGAAATCAGCTTGTTGGAATAAATTTCCAGGGTCGTGGGATGGGCGCGGATCGTCTTGTACATGATCGGCTGGGTAAAGGCCGGTTCGTCGCCCTCATTGTGGCCGTGCCGGCGATAACAGAACATGTCGACCACGACGGGTTTCTTGAACTTCTGACGGAATTCGGTTGCGATCTTGGCCGCGAATACTACCGCTTCGGGATCGTCGCCATTGGCGTGCAGGATCGGCGCCTCGATGACCTTGGCCATGTCGGACGGATAGGGCGAGGACCGGGAAAACCGGGGATTGGTGGTAAAGCCGATCTGGTTGTTGATGATGAAATGCACCGACCCGCCGGCCTTGTGGCCCTTCAGCCCGGACAGGCCGAAACATTCGGCGACAACGCCCTGTCCGGCAAAGGCCGCATCTCCATGCAACAACAGCGGCAACACGGACGTGCGCTCGGTATCCCGGTGCTGGTCCTGTTTCGCGCGCGCCTTGCCGAGCACCACCGGGTTGACGATTTCCAGATGCGACGGGTTGGCGGTCAGCGACAGATGTACATTGTTGCCGTCGAATTCGCGATCCGAGGAGGCACCGAGATGGTATTTGACGTCCCCTGACCCTTCAACGTCGTCGGGATGAAACGATCCACCCTTGAACTCGTGGAAAATCGCCTGGTGCGGCTTTCCCATGACCTGTGCGAGCACATTCAGACGGCCACGGTGGGCCATGCCGAGCACGACATCCTTGACGCCGAGCGCCCCGCCGCGCTTGATGATCTGCTCCAGCGCGGGAATCAGGGACTCACCGCCATCAAGGCCGAATTTCTTGGTTCCCGTATATTTGACGTCGAGAAATTTTTCGAACCCGTCGGCTTCGACAAGCTTGCGCAGGATCGCCTTTTTGCCTTCGGGCGTGAAGGACACCACCTTGCCCGGCCCCTCGATGCGCTCCTGGATCCAACGCTTTTCGGCCGGATCGGAAATGTGCATGAATTCGACACCGAATGTCGAGCAATAGGTGCGCTGCAGGATAGCGAGCATTTCGCGGATGGTCGCGAATTCAAGCCCCAGCACATAATCGATGAAGATGCGGCGATCCCAATCGGCTTCGGTAAAACCGTAGGATGAAGGATGCAGTTCGGCCTGGTTCTCGCGTTTGGCGAGGTCGAGCGGATCGAGCTTGGCGTGGAAATGTCCACGCATCCGGTAAGCCCGGATCATCATGATGGCGCGCACGGAATCCCGCGTCGCAAGCTGAACCACGGTTTCGGAAAGATCCACGCCGTTGGACTGGGCGTGCACCTTGATCTTCTGTTCGATCACCTGTTCCACCGGTTCCACGCCGGCATCCAGCGCGGCGATGATCTCGCCGTTTTCCGCGGTCGGCCAATCGCTCCGGGTCCAGGAGGCACCCGCCGCCTCGCGCTGGGCCGCGCCAGGGTCGTCCTTCAGCTCGGCGAAGAACCCCTGCCAGTCGCCATCGAGCGAATCCGGATTTTCTTCATAGGAAGCGTAGAGATCTTCGAGATAAGCAGCATTTCCGCCATACAGGAACGACGTATTCGCAAATGCCTCGTTTGCGTCTTGTCTTGACATATATCGTTGGACGGGGCTCGGCCCCCGCCTCGCTCCCTAGATTTGCGCTCTAATCCGCGCCATTGCCACATTCAAACGCGATCACGACAGTGTCCAGCCGGAATCAAGTAAATAATACACTTAGACTATTGTCCGCCCGCCGTCGACCGGCGAGCGGACAAGTTACTAATTCTTGAGCACGGCGACCAAAGTTTCACCAAGTTTGGCCGGCGACGGCGAAACCTTGATGCCCGCGGCTTCCATCGCCGCGATCTTGTCCTCTGCTCCACCCTTGCCGCCGGCAATGATCGCGCCGGCATGGCCCATGCGCCGTCCCGGAGGCGCGGTGCGCCCGGCAATGAACCCGGCCATCGGTTTGCTGCGGCCTTTCCTGGCCTCGTCGGCGATAAACTGCGCGGCATCCTCTTCGGCGGAACCGCCGATTTCACCGATCATGATGATCGACTTGGTCGCCTCGTCGGCAAGGAACATTTCCAGCACGTCGATGAATTCGGTGCCCTTGACCGGATCGCCGCCGATCCCGACAGCCGTTGTCTGGCCCAGACCGGCATTGGTCGTCTGGAAAACCGCTTCATAGGTCAGCGTGCCGGAGCGCGAAACGATGCCGACCGACCCCTTTTTGAAGATCGAACCCGGCATGATCCCGATCTTGCACTCTTCCGGCGTCAGAACGCCGGGACAGTTCGGGCCGACCAGTCGCGACTTGGAGCCGTCGAGCGCACGCTTGACACGGACCATATCCAGAACCGGGATGCCCTCTGTGATGCAGACAATCAGTTCGATTTCGGCGGAAATCGCTTCAGCGATCGAATCGGCGGCAAACGGAGGCGGGACGTACACCACCGACGCATTCGCGCCAGTCGCTTCCTTGGCCTCCGCAACCGTGTCGAACACCGGCAGCGAAGCGGATGAGCCATCCGGCAGCGTGCCGGTCCAGGTGGTGCCGCCCTTGCCGGGAGTAACGCCGGCAACCATCTGCGTACCGTGATAGCCGAGGGCCTGTTCGGTGTGGAACGTGCCGGTCTTGCCGGTCAGTCCCTGGACCATGACCTTGGTATTCTTGTCGATCAATACGGACATTACGCTGCCTCCTTCACCGCTTTCACGATTTTCTGGGCCGCGTCATCGAGATCGTCGGCTGATATGACATTAAGGTCGGAGCCGTCGATGATGGCCTTTCCCTTATCGACATTTGTTCCTTCCAGTCTGACGACCAGCGGCACCTTGAGACCGACCTCGGTGACCGCGGCAACCACGCCTTCCGCAATCACATCGCAGCGCATGATGCCGCCGAAAATGTTGATCAGAATGCCCTTCACCTTCTCGTCGGCGGTGATGATCTTGAAAGCCGCGGTGACCTTTTCCTTGGTCGCTCCGCCGCCGACATCGAGAAAGTTCGCCGGTTCCTCGCCATAAAGCTTGATGATGTCCATGGTCGCCATCGCCAGTCCGGCGCCGTTGACCATGCAGCCGATCGTGCCGTCGAGGGTAATGTAGGAGAGATCGTGCTTGGACGCCTCGACTTCCTTCTCGTCCTCTTCGGTCAGATCGCGCAATTCCATGATGTCGGCATGGCGTTCAAGCGCATTGGAATCGAAGCCGACCTTGGCGTCGAGACAGACGATCTGGTCGTCCTTGGTGCGAATGAGCGGGTTGATTTCCATCAGGCTCATGTCTTTGTCGTTGAATGCCCGGAACAGGATCGCGCCGATCTTGGCCACCTGCTTGGCCGGCGCGCCGGACAGTTTCAGGGCGTTGGCGATCGTGCGGCCATGGTGCGGCATGAAGCCGGTCGCCGGATCGACCGAAAATGTCACGATCTTTTCAGGTGTCTCGGCTGCAACCGCCTCGATGTCCATGCCGCCCTCGGTGGATACGACAAAGGCGATCCGGCTTGATTCCCGATCGACCAGCAGCGACAGATAAAATTCGTCGGCAATGTCCGATCCGTCTTCAATATAGAGGCGGTTGACGACCTTGCCGGCCGGGCCGGACTGGTGCGTGACCAGGGTCTTGCCGAGCATCTGGTTCGCATATTCGACAACTTCGTCGACCGACCGCGCCAGGCGCACGCCGCCCTGTTCGCCGGCCTCTGCTTCCTTGAACTTGCCCTTGCCGCGTCCGCCGGCATGGATCTGGGACTTGACCACCCAGATCGGGCCGCCGAGTTCTTCTGCAGCAGCCTTTGCCTCGTCCGGAGAAAAGATCGCAACGCCCTTAGACACCGGCGCACCGAACTGCTTCAGCAGCGCCTTACCCTGGTATTCATGTATATTCATGGTTCCGCCCTATGTCCGAGCGGCCCGGAACCCCGGAATATCCGGAAAACGGGGCCGCCGCCCATGACGAACCGGCTCACGCGAGAGCCGGCTCAATTCCCTTGCACGCATCGACCAGTCCCTGGACCGAGGCAACGGATTTTTCAAACATGGCCGCTTCCGCCGCATCAAGCTTGATCTCGACGATGCGCTCGACACCGCCCTCGCCGATAACGATCGGGACGCCGACATACATGCCGGAAATGCCATATTGTCCATCGAGATAGGCCGCGCACGGGAGCACCCGCTTCTGATCTTTCAGATAGGCCTCCGCCATGGCGATTGCAGACGCAGCCGGCGCGTAGAACGCAGAACCGGTTTTCAACAGACCAACGATCTCACCACCGCCCTTGCGGGTGCGCTCTACGATTGCATCGATCCGGTCCTGGGTCGTCCACCCCATATCGACCAGATCGGGAAGCGGGATCCCGGCAACAGTCGAATAGCGCACTGACGGCACCATGTCATCGCCATGACCGCCAAGCACGAAGGCGGTGACGTCCTTGACGGACACCTTGAACTCATCGGCCAGGAAATATTGGAAGCGGGAGGAATCCAGCACCCCTGCCATGCCCACGACCTTGTTTGTCGGCAGACCGGAAAATTGCTGCAACGCCCACACCATCGCATCGAGCGGATTGGTAATGCAGATGACGAAAGCGTCGGGAGCATGCTCCTTGATGCCGGCGCCGACCTGGGACATGACCTTAAGGTTGATACCAAGCAGGTCGTCGCGGCTCATCCCGGGCTTGCGGGGCACGCCGGCCGTAACGATGATAACATCGGCTCCGGCGATGCCGTCATAGCCCTGTGTGCCGGAATAGCCGGCGTCAAATCCGTCAACGGGAGAGGATTCGGCCAGATCAAGGCCCTTTCCCTGCGGTATGCCTTCGGCAATATCGAACAGGACGACGTCGCCGAGTTCTTTGAGCCCGGCCAGATGAGCAAGCGTGCCACCGATCTGGCCCGCGCCGATCAATGCGATCTTTTTTCGCGCCATATGTGATTGATCCTTCGGGTCTGGGAGACGAAAGGTTTCATTGGGAGTGCGTGGAATACGTCCCCCGATCACAAAATTGGTTAACGCGTTTTCCCGGACCGCGCAAGGCTGTGAGCCGGGCTATTGCCGGCAACGGAAGAGAAAGCGCCGATCAGCTCTGAATGTTGGCCCAAATATGGCGAAAACAGAGGGACGAGAGGCCCCTCTGCACACAGCTCTCGACCCGGCCGCACATATGTGGCGGCCAGGCCTTTCAATTGTTGCGAAAACCGAGGCGCCTTATCTCCGGCGCTTTTTGCTGGAGCGCTCTGTGCACAACTTTAATGTGCAGTAGCGCGTTTCCCGAGTAGCAACTTCTCTGTAGCGTGTAACTTCGTTATGAAAACAAAACCGGCGGCTGCTGACATAGCGCTCAGACAGGGGCATACCGGTGAACCGGGCGCGCGAACGCACGATCACCGCGCCGCGGGCGTGGACGACGTCCTGGAGGGCGTGACAGGACATCCGGCTGGCGTTAACCCGCGAGATGCCCTGGGCGTCGGCAATGGCCGGTGCAAACAGTCCCGCGGTCACGATCGCCATGGCCCCCAGCTTGGCGACGTTTCCGGTCAAAATCTCAAAATTAAATACTGACATGAAGGTTCCTCTATAGAATTGAACCACATGACGCCCCTGTCATTCGTGCAGCTCCGTTCATAGAGATTGTGTCGCCAAGTCGGCAAACAAGGTGTTGAAATTACTAGTGCCTTGTTTGTGCGTATTTTCGACCGGTCCAGACGATCCCGACTGAACCAGAAGTGCTCCAGGACGCAGAAATACCCTAACGCCTGGAGGCGTTTCTTTGTTTTTCCACGCATAACTTTACGGAACAGCGTTCCGTATCCTGCGTGGTTACGGTGCGAAAGCGCGTCACTTCATTGAAAAAGCAGAATCCACGATGGCTGACATAACGTTCGACGGACCGGCCGTCGCGAAAGCTCCGGCGATTCACCAATCGCTCGGCCAGGTTTATGTGCGGATCCCGTTCGATTGAATAGACAGTCACCGCACCGTTGCGTTTGATGACGCTCTTCAGGGCTGCGCAGGACATTCGGCTGGCATCGGCGACGGCCTGTGTCCGCGTCTGGGCCTGCACCGGCAGTGACAGCAGCAATCCGGCCACCAATGCGGAGGCTGCGGCGAAACGTCTGGCTGGAAGAGGCATCGGGCACTCGTTCTTGCGGGCAAGCGGCGCGATACCGGCCCGTATTGTTACAACATTCATGTGATATCGGCCCGCACAGCTCTTTGGTCAATAGCGGCACCGCAGATTCTTGCCTCCATGCCGTCGCATGGCGAGCGCCGGGACGACGTCTCAACGATTGTTCCGGCGATGGGGATTGTCGACGCATATCTTCAAGGAACATGTGTCCGTATCGCGCGTGACGACAGGATTGTATCGCGTCACTTCGCCCTCAAAACAAAATCCGCGCCGGCTGACATACCGGTCCGACAATCTGTTGCCGGTCAATCGGGAGCGGGAACGCACAATGACAGCGCCCTCGTCCCGAATGATCTGTTTGAGAGCACTGCAGGACAGGCGGGAGGCATCGACCCGTGAGATGCCCTGGGCACCGGCCGCCGGCACAAAACTGCCCGCCAACGCGCTGGCCGCGACCAGCGCGCAAAAGGCGCTCCTGGAACGAGATACGATCATTGTCGCCTCCAGATCGGCTTGATGCCGAGACACGTGCAAAACCGGCATAGCATGCAAGTGTTCGCCCGGTTCGGCGAATCAATTGTCCGTGCCCTCGGCGGACCGTCGTTTACCTCCGATCACGCCGGCACCGCCCCCTCAAGCAGATATTCCTCGCTGCGCATCTCGATCAGGCGCGACGCGGTGCGATCGAATTCAAAGGCTTCGGTTCCGTGAGAGGCGACGTAGAGATCCTGCGGCTCGGCGGCCGCAGACAGGACCAGCCGGGTCCGGTTGTCGTAGAGCGCGTCGATCAGGTTTATGAAGCGCTTGGCTTCATTGCGTTTTTCGGCGTTCAGAACCGGCACATGATCAATGAACACGGTGTGATAGGTTTCCGCCACTTTCAGGTAATCGGAAGGCCCGAGCGGTTTTTCACAGAGATCGACGAAACCGAATCTGGCGAAGCCGTCGACCGCCTGCGGCACATGCACCTGCCGGCCCTTCATCTCCAGGGCAGCGACCGCACCCTCGGTCTTTCCAGTCAAATTCCACCACAGGAGATCCAGAGCCGCGTCGGTCTCACCTCCGAGCGGGCTGACATACCGGCGCGCACCCTGGATCTTTTCCAGCCGATAATCGGTCTCGGACCGCAGCTCAAACACCTCGCAGCGGGATTGCAGAAGGGCAATAAACGGCAGGAAGTGGCTGCGATTGATACCGTCATGATAGAGACTGTCGGGCACCACATTCGACGTCGCCACCATCACCGTCCCGAGATCGAACAGCCTGGTGAAAAGCCGGCCGAGGATCATGGCATCGGCGATATCGGTCACGCTGAACTCATCAAAACACAGGAGCCGCGTTTCGTCTGCAATGGCCTCGGCGATCGGCGGAATCGGATCATCACCCTTGACCGTTCCGGCCTTCAAAGCCTGACGGTGCTGATGAACCCGCTCATGGATGTCCGCCATGAATTCATGGAAATGTGCGCGGCGTTTGCGTTTGATCGGCGAGAGCTCGAAGAAGATATCCATCAGCTTCGTCTTGCCGCGACCAACGCCGCCCCAGATGTAAAGACCGCGGATCGGCTCGGATTTTTCCTCGCGTTTTCCGAACAGCCAACCGAGCGGACTGCGCTTTTGCGCCAGGCGATTGTCGTCGAGTCGTTTGCGCAACGAATCCAGTTTTCGCACGAGCGTAATTTGCGCCGGGTCCTCGTCGAATTCGCCCGTCCTGACAAGCGCCGCGTATCGAGCCGCGACGCTGGGGGCAAGATCGAGATCGTCTCTCATCGGCACGGGCTTCGGGACTCCGTAAGGCTTTGCGACCATTAAGGTGAGGTCGATCCTATTCCTTGCGCATCTTTGCCCGGGGAACAAGACAGGGCGTGCCGATATCCCGCGATTCTTGGGCACCTAACAGATGCAACCGCGGTGGCGGGCGCATCATCCCGGCGAATCAATCCCCGCCCGGCTCCCTGAACACGTCATCGACCGGCACCTGGGACGCCATGGCCAGAGCGTTGGTCTGATTGGCCATGCCGACGATCGCCATGACTTCCATCAATTGCGCCTGGCTCATTCCCTTCGCCCGCGCCGCGGCGGTGTGGGAGCGCACGCAATATTCGCAGCCATTGGTCGCAGAAATTGCGACATAGATCATTTCCTTGGTCAGCGGGTCCAGCGCGCCCGGCGCCATGGTCGCCTTGAGGGTCTCCCAGATGCGTTTCAGGAGAACGGGATCATGGGCCATGACCCGCCAGAAATTATTGACAAAATCACCACCCCGCGTCGCCCGGATATCATCGAACACTGCCCGGGCTTCTGCCGATAATTCCGAATCATCCAACACCTTGACCACACTCATCCGCCAATCCTCGCCTTGTTCCGGTTACGGGAATTCTCTTCAAATCGCGAATCAGATCCGCGATTCATGTACGGTGAATGGTGCCATGAGAGTGCCGGAGTCACGAAGAGGAGATTGCATGCCTGATCTTGACGTTGTTCTTGAAGCCTATGGCAGGGCCTGGCGGGAACCCGATGACGCCCGGCGGCTCGCTTTGCTGAAAACCGCCTGGTCCGACCACGGCCTGTATCAGGACCCTTCAGCGAATGCGAGTGGCCGCGCGGCGCTGAGCGAACATATATCCGGCGTCCTGGAAACCTATCCCGGCTGCCGGGTCGAGATAACGAGCGGCGTGGATCGGCATCATGACAAAATCCGGTTTACCTGGCATATGCGCAGTGCAAACGGTGCAATCGCGATCAAGGGCATCGATTTCGGCGAAATCGGCGCTGACGGTCGACTGACCAAAATTATCGGGTTTTTCGGCCCGGTGCCCGCGCCTTAAGACGCGCGGGCCGGAACGCCTTCACATCACCGGAAGAAGGCCAGTTGGCGTCCACCGGCGGTCTGGCCGGAGAACCGTCCACTATTGGTCGGGAATACGGATCCAATCGCCGCTCCGTTACCATCTTTCAGCGTGACCTGCTTGCCGTTCAGGTCCCAGGCGGAAATGTTCTTCAGTGCCGGCGAGTTGCAGCCACGGGTCGAAGCGCGGTAGCCGCCTTTCCAGGACGTCAGGTTCATGAACAATTGGCATTGCTCGCCACCGGATGCGATTTTCCATCCTCCGAGCAGATCGGCGCGACCAACCTTGGCGCCACCGTCCGCATCGGCGGGCGGCGTTCCCAGGGCAGCAACCTGATTGCCGCTGTTTTGCGCCGTGTCACCGGCAAGACCGGCGGCGGTCGCCGCTTCATCCGTGGTCTTGTTGGCGTCATCTTCCAGGTCCGCCACCTTGTTCTCGGCGTTCTCGACCTCCTGTCCGGCCGTGGTCTGGGCCGGATCGGAAGACAATGGACCAAGCGGCTGTTGAGCCACGGGTTTCGTCGGCGTCGCCGGAAGCGGCCGCAATCTGGGACCACCAAGTCCGCCGCAGGATGCAACAAGCAAAGCAGCTGCCGTTATCATCATTGTGCGACCGATTCGTGCCATCGAACACTCTCCTGGGTGTCGAGCCTTTCACGAACATTCGTCATGCTATTCGTCGAATATCCGTAAACCAGCCCTGTCTTCATAAGAACGGTTCACATTCATAAGAACACGTATAGGCGCAACCAAGGCGCACTTCGGTCCCATTCTCGCTAATTCCGCCAACTCTAGCGGTCCGGAGTACATTTGTTAATCCTATTGTTGAACGCCAGAATGGTTATCTTTTGGTTACCCACACGGAATTTCACGGGGCCATCAAGATCCTTCACCTCAACGGGAGGCCGCTTTTCCTGCGTTTTCGACCGACCATATGCGGTTCATCACAACGTGGAAACAATTTGAGGAAAGCTTATGCGGATCTTGACCAGAACCCTTCTCGCGCTCGGCCTGATCGCCGCATCGGCGCAGATCTCGACAGCTGCCCCGCTGTCCGCAGGCAAAGCGCAGGCAACCGGGGTCTCACCGGCGGTGCAAACCATCGGATTCAAAAGCGGACATCGCGGTTTTCGCGGGCACCGCGGGTTCAAGGGACACCGGGGATTCCGGGGACATCGAGGCTTCCGTGGACATCACGGATTCAAGCGACATAGCGGCTTTCGCGGGCACCGGAAATTTTATCGCCATTCCAAATATCGCGGCTATCACAGTTTTCGGCATCGCGGTTTTCGGCATCGCGGCTTCCGGCGGAGCGGCTTCCATTAATCCCTGACGCCCCCATTTGCGCCCATTTCGAATCCGGCCCGCTTTCAGGCGGGCCGATCGCTGTCTGCACAACAATGCTAACCAATTGTTAACCATAAATCACGGTTTCAGCGATTTTCCGCCACACAAACTCCACGCGATAAACCGCAGTTAACGGATCACGGCCAGTCTCGAGAACAAAGGGACGAATCATGATCTTGAGCGACGACACATCGATTTCCGTGCGCAGACTTGCCCATGGCGAAATTGAAGATTACCGCGATCACCTGACGCGGTTGGACGAAGCCAGCCGCGCGGCCCGGTTTTCAGGCCCTTGCGACGACAAATTCATTCAGGCGCATTGCCTGCGGCTGGTGGCAGGACCACTTTCCATCGTCGCCGCGCTCAATCGGGAGAATATCCGGGGCGCCTGTGAAATCGAATTCGATCCCGATACAGGCGTCGCAAACCTCGCATTTTCCGTAGAGAGCGCCTGGCAGGGCCGAGGCGTCGGCCTGCATCTTTTGAAGGAAAGCCTGATCACCTGTTTCGGACTCGGCGCCGAACAGGTCACGATGATCGCTCCAGCCAGCAATGGCCGCATGCAGAGGCTTGCAAAACGGTTCGGCTTCGAACCCGATGCAGCCGGCAAGAGCGGCCTTGTCAGCAAACGGCTCGACAGCCTGGCGCCGGTTATGGCCGTCGCCTGAACCGTTTCCGATTCCAGCCCGGCGCGCTGCGATCACCAGGCCAACAATCAGACCCTGCGCTCAACCATCATCTTTTTGATCTCGGCAATCGCCTTGGCCGGATTCAGTCCTTTCGGACAGGTCTGCGCGCAATTCATGATCGTGTGACAGCGATACAGCCGGAACGGATCTTCCAGATTGTCGAGCCGTTCGCCCGTGGCCTCGTCGCGGCTGTCGATCAGCCAGCGATAGGCCTGCAGGAGCACAGCCGGCCCGAGATAACGGTCGCCGTTCCACCAGTAGCTTGGGCAGGACGTCGAGCAGCAAGCGCACAGGATACACTCGTATAGGCCATCGAGTTTTTCCCGGTCGTCGTGGGATTGTTTCCACTCGGCCTGCGGTTCCGGTGTTGCCGTTTGCAACCAGGGTTCGATCGAACGATGCTGGGCGTAGAAGTTGGTGAGGTCGGGAACAAGGTCCTTGACCACCGGCAGGTGCGGCAGCGGATAGATTTTGATGGGTCCGCTGACTTCGTCCATGCCCTTGGTGCAGGCCAGGGAATTGGTGCCGTCAATGTTCATGGCGCACGAACCGCAGATGCCCTCGCGGCAGGAGCGCCGGAAGGTCAGCGTCGGGTCGACATTGTTCTTGATCCAGATAAGCCCGTCCAGAATCATCGGCCCACAATCGTCGAGGTCGACGAAATAGGTATCGACGCGGGGATTTCTGCCGTCATCCGGATTCCATCGGTAAATCCGGAATTCCCGTGTCGATTTTGCGGCCGCCGGTTTGTCCCAGGCCTTGCCATCCGTCATCTGGGAATTCTTGGGAAGCGTGAGCTGAACCATGTGCGTTCCTTCTTGTCACCTTTTCAGGCGTTTAACCTCTGCAACCCCTGCGCTTTCCGGGGCACAAGCCCGGTTCCCGCAGGTGCGTCGGGCGCTCTGTCGTTTGATGGCCGGGTTCAATAAACCCGGGCTCTTGGCTCGATATAGGCGACGTCGTTGGTGAGCGTATATTCATGCACCGGACGATAATCGATGTTGACCGTGCGGTTTTCGAAATCAAGGAAGGACAGGGTGTGCTTCATCCATTCCTTGTCGTTACGGTCGGGGAAATCCTCATGGGCATGGGCACCGCGGGATTCGGTGCGGTTTTTCGCCGAATCCATTGTCACCACAGCCTGGCCGATCAAATTGTCGTACTCCAGAGTTTCAATGAGATCGGAGTTCCAGACCAGCGACCGGTCGGTGACCTTGATGTCGTCGATCCCGGTCCAGACCTTGTGAATCAGTTCATGCCCCTCTTCGAGGATCTGGCTGGTGCGGAACACGGCGCAATTGGTCTGCATGACCTTTTGCATATTGAGGCGCAGCTCGGCCGTCGGCGTCGAGCCGGACGCGTAGCGGAATTTGTCCAACCGGCTGATTGCAAGCTCGCCGGCATCGGCCGGAAGATCCGCATGGGTGTCGTTCGGCGAAATCACCTCGGCACAGCGCATGCCGGCGGCGCGTCCAAAGACGACGAGATCGATAAGCGAATTGGAACCGAGCCGGTTGGCACCGTGCACGGATACGCAGGCCGCTTCGCCAATCGCCATCAGGCCGGGCACGACCTGATCGGGATCGCCGTCGACCTTGTTCAGGACCTCGCCGTGATAATTGGTCGGAATCCCGCCCATATTGTAGTGGACGGTCGGCAGCACCGGAATCGGATCCTTGGTGACATCGACGCCGGAAAAGATCCGTGCGGATTCGGAGATTCCCGGCAAACGTTCGTGGAGGATATCCGGATCGAGGTGGTTCAGGTGCAGGAAAATATGGTCGCCGTCCTTGCCGACACCGCGGCCCTCGCGAATTTCCATTGTCATGGAACGGGATACGACATCGCGCGACGCCAGATCCTTGGCGGACGGCGCATAACGTTCCATGAACCGCTCACCCTCGGAATTGACGAGATAACCGCCCTCGCCGCGCGCGCCTTCGGTAATCAGGCACCCGGCCCCGAAGATTCCGGTCGGATGGAACTGGACGAATTCCATGTCCTGCAGGGGCAGGCCGGCACGCAGCACCATCGCATTGCCATCGCCGGTGCAGGTGTGGGCCGATGTGCAGGAGAAGTAGGTGCGGCCATAGCCGCCGGTTGCCAGGATCGTCTTGTGCGCCCGGAACCGGTGCAGCGTGCCGTCTTCAAGGCACAGCGCAACGATGCCGCGGCAGGCACCATCCTGCATGATCAGGTCAATGGCGAAATATTCGATGAAGAATTCCGCCGAATGCCGCAGAGACTGGCCATAGAGCGTGTGCAGGATCGCGTGACCGGTCCGGTCGGCGGCGGCGCAGGTGCGCTGGGCGCGGCCTTCGCCGTAATTGGTGGTCATGCCGCCAAACGGGCGCTGGTAGATCTTGCCTTCCTCGGTGCGGGAAAACGGCACGCCCCAATGTTCCAGCTCATAAACCGCGGCCGGCGCTTCCCGGCAGAGATATTCGATCGAATCCTGATCGCCGAGCCAATCGGACCCCTTTACGGTGTCGTACATGTGCCAGCGCCAGTCGTCCTGGCCCATATTGCCGAGGGAAGCGGAAATTCCGCCCTGGGCGGCAACCGTGTGGGAACGGGTCGGAAACACCTTGGTGATGCAGGCCGTCTTCAGTCCGGCCTCCGACGCGCCGACAACCGCGCGCAGACCGGCGCCGCCGGCACCGACGACGATGACGTCGAACGTATGATCGATGAACTGGTAGGCCGGGCCGGTTGCCCCGGCGCCGTTTCCATTTGCTTCAGCCATAGGTCAGCCTCCAAAGCTGATTTTCAGAACCGCGAAGATGCAGGCCGCGCCGATTGCGACGGTGAAGAAAGTATTGGCCATGACCGCCACGATCTTGATGCCTTCTCCGTGGATGTAATCCTCGATGATGGTCTGCATGCCGAGCCGCATATGATAGAGACCTGATACGATCATCATCAGGAGCAGGATCGCGACAAACGGCGAAGCGATCATTTCCGCCGCCTGTTCGTGACCGGCTCCGATCATTGATACGACAAGAAACACAAAAAAGATCGTCAGCGGAATGTTCGCGACGCCGGTCAGGCGCTGTTTCCAGAAATGGTCGGTGCCTTCCTTGGCGGACCCGAGACCGCGAACCTGGCTCAAGGGGGTGCGCATGTTCATCAATCTGTCTCCTCAGGCCGAAAGAAGGGCAATGGCCCAGACAAGAATTGTCAGGACAACCGATCCGACAAGGGTCGCTTTGGCAATCGTGTCCCTTTCCCCCGGACCAAGTCCATAGCCGAGATCCCAGACAAAGTGGCGTATGCCGCCAAGCATGTGATGGATCAACGCCCATGTGTATCCGAACAGTACCAGGCGCCCGATGATGGAGTTGAAGATTGCCGTGGTGAAATCGTAATAGTCACCGCCGACCGCCACCGAGATCAGCCACCAGGCGACCAGGATCGTTCCGAAATACAGGGCCGCGCCGGTGATACGATGGACGATCGACATCACCATGGTGAAGATCGGCTTGTAGATCTGCAGGTGCGGGGAGAGGGGCCGATTGGACTTCAAATCGACATCTGCCATTGGGTATCCTTCTTGCCGGATTGCGGATTGGAATTGCGGCGTTGCCGACTTGTCTAACGCACTGCACCATGGACGTCAAAAGGCTTCACGTGAAACCTTCGTCGTATTGCACGGCAAACATTGCAGATATCCCGGCAATACCGACAATAGACACGTTCCCGGCGCGGCGGCATCCACTGGGACAAGATGGATCGGACGTTCAATTGGTTACGCCGGCCAATCGGGGTTCGAGCGCCCCGAGGCCGCCATATCATCTGTTTGCCGGCAACAAGTGCGACTTAGGCGGGAAGCGGTTCCCGCGCCAGCACTTTGTGGACATGGACCATGTAGATCGTCGCAAATATCGGCGTAAGCAGGTTCAGGATGGGAACCGCAAGCACGCCGGCAATGACCAAACCACCGAAAAAGACAGTCGTCGAATGCCGCGACCGCAATTGTTTGACTTCCTGCTCGCCGTGAAACCTGAGCGCGGCGAACTCGAAGAATTCCCGCCCGAGCAGATAGCCGTTGGCGATAAAGAAGATAATCAGGTTCACACCGGGAACCAGAAGCAACACCAGAGCGGCCAGGTTGACGATAATGACAAGCGAAACGAACTTGACGGCCAGGACGATCGATCGGCCGATCGGCAGCGACCGGCCCGGCGGATCGTCGGGATAGGAGAACCGTTCGACCTTTTCTGCGATCTCGTCCTGGAAGATTGCTGCAAACAAGGCCGTTACCGGCGCGATCAGGAACCCCATGAAGATGAAGGATCCAAATCCCGCGATAATGCTGAGCGCGGTTTCAAGCCAGGGATAGGGAACCACAAGAAACGAAGCAAGAACGGCCTGCAAACCGATCCAGACGCCGACAAGCAACAGCAGGGTCAATCCCAGCGACCGCCAGAAAATCGACCGGAACGGTTTCGACAGCGCCTGTTTGAATGCCCGTGATGCGTTTTCCAAAAGCACGTGTGTGTCACTCCTGTCCGGTTGTCTTGCTTCGGCTTCGAAATAGGTGCGCGACAGGCGCGACACAAGATCCCGGCTCTCAGCGAAGCGGAACGCCCGTTTCCAAATCCGGCTTTGGCGTGGCGATTCCCTTGAAAACCGCGAATTGCCGATTGCCTTTTCCGCGTGATCCCGTGTAAAGGACGCGGTCAATACGCTGGCGGCCTCAATCCCGTCATCGATTCAAAGTTTGCCTTCGCAGTTTTTGACCGCGTCCCGGCGGATCCGGCTCTTATGGAATTGCGGCCTTCAACACACTTCTGGAACTCACCACTGGGGAATGCAATGACGAGCGCGCGGTTTGACGTTTTGGGAATCGGGAATGCAATTTTTGACGTGCTGGCGCATGTCGAGGACGATTATCTGGCCAAGGAAGAGCTGATCAAGGGGTCCATGCGCCTGATCGACGCCGAGGAAGCCGAACGGCTGTACAGCCACATGGGACCGGCGCTCCGGATCTCAGGCGGCTGTGCCGGCAACACGGCATCGGGGGTTTCTTCGTTCGGCGGCAAAGCCGCCTTCATCGGCAAGGTTGCTGCGGATACGCTCGGCGAGGCCTACAGTCACGACATGCGCGGTTTCGGCGTGCACTTCGATACGGCGCCCCTGCAGGGCGGCGCGCCGACAGCCCGTTCGATGATCCTGATTACGCCGGATGGCGAGCGCACGATGAATACCTATCTCGGCGCCTGTCAGAATCTCACCGTTACCGACATTGACGAGAGCGTCGTGTCGGACGCTCGGATCACCTATCTCGAAGGCTACCTCTGGGATCCGGCGGAAGCCAAGGAAGCCTTCCGGAAGGCCGCGGAATTTGCCCACAAGGCCGGACGCAAGGTAGCCCTCACCCTGTCGGATTCATTTTGCGTCGACCGCTATCGCGAGGAATTTCTCGACCTGGTTCGCACCGGCGCCGTCGACATCCTGTTTGCCAACGAACATGAATTGCGGGCGCTTTATCAGACCAGCGACATGAATTCCGCCGTCAATGCGGTTCGCGAAGACGCCGCCCTGGCAATTGTGACGCTTGGCGCCGAAGGGTCGCTGGCTGCAACCCGCGAGGAAACCCATCATGTCGCGGCCGCGCCGGTCGACACCGTTGAAGACCTGACCGGGGCCGGAGATCTCTACGCCTCCGGATTTCTGTTCGGACTGTCCCGCGACGCCGATCTCGTCACCTGCGCGCGCCTCGGCGGCCTGGCCGCGGCGGAAGTCATCACCCATGTCGGCGCCCGGCCACAGACCTCCCTGAAGGAAATCGCCGAACAGAGCGGAATATCGCTCTAACGCATGTCGCGCCTGATCTGCCTGAGATCACCCGAAAACGATGTGCGCAACAAAAGGTCCGCAGCTTGTTGCGTGAAGCCGATTTCACGCGGCGCGCTGCAGAATTGAGTTCCCGGATTTCCGTTCACGGCAGTCCTATGCCGGATGATCGCCTTCCACCAGGTTGCGGAAGGCGGAGACGACCTGCTCGTAAACCGGCCGCTTGAACGGGATGATCAGTTCGGGCAGAGCGAGCAGATCTTCCCAGCGCCAGGAGACAAACTCCTGGTCGCTGCCGTCCGGCGGCTCCAGGATGTTGATTTCCGTCTCGTCGCCGGTAAAGCGGAACGCATACCATTTCTGCGTCTGGCCACGAAATTTTGCCTTCCAGCGCCCGGACGCCAGAATCTCGGCGGGAAGGTCATAGCAATACCAATCCGGTGCCTCGGCGAGGAATTCCAGCGATGTGATCCCGGTTTCCTCGAAGACTTCGCGTCTTGCCGCGGCAAGCGGGTCCTCGCCCGGGTCGACCCCTCCCTGCGGCATCTGCCACTTGAAGGCATTGCCGGCCGAATCCGGATGCAACACACGTTCGCCGATCCAGACCCGATTGTCACGGTTCAGGATCACCACGCCGACACAGGGCCGGTAAGGCAGGACATCGATATCGGTCACCGGATCTTCTTCCTGCATGAACGGAGCGGCCTCTATTTGTAATCTTTAGACCGAACTACGACTGGCCCGAACGCGCCACGAAACTCGGCGGGACGAGATATACACCCCTGGCCTCCAGGCCAAGGGCCCATTCCGCAATGCGTTCGATGCTGACCGGCAGGGCCGATGCTACACCGATTGCGAGCCCGCGCGAGCGGCTCAGCGATTCCAGACGCAGAAGCTGGGCATCGACGTCTTCCGGCGTCGAAACCGTATCGACGATCAGGTCCGCTTTGGCAAAGGGCGCGCCCAGTTCTTCCGAAATCCGTTCTGTCACGCTGCGGCTGGAGGAGCCGTCATCGACCAGCATCAGTCCGCGCCTTTCCAATTCCTGCACCAGCGGGGTGACAGAATCAGGGGCAGCCGTGTATCGCGCGCCCATATAATTGATGACACCGACATAATTGCTGATGCGTGACATCAGCCATTGCAGGCGATCCATGTTCTGGGATGAGGACAATTTACTCAGCAATGTGTGCGGGCCAGGATCGTTATCGGGGAAATCAAACGGTTCGAGCGGCACTTGCAGCAACAGTTCGTGGCCTTCCTGGCGCGCCCTTTGCACCCAGCGGTCAAGGCTCGATCCATAGGGTGCAAACGCCAGGCTGATACCCGGGGGCAAGAGCCTTATGGCCTCCTGGGTACCGGTCTGGCTCAGTCCGAGGCCGGTCACAATCAACACGACCTTCGGCGAATCCTGCGCCCCTCGCGCCACGGGCGCGGCATACAGATCGAGGGGCCGCGATCCATCCTTGGCAATCTTCGGGACTTTTCCGTAACGTCCTGCCTCGGTTATTTTTTCCACCGGCGTCGTCGATAATGAGCGCGCCTGTTCAGGATCGGAGGGATTGTCGTCGGTAAATTCTATTTCGGGCGGCGGTGCCGCGGCTTCTTCGGTGTCCGATGCAGCTTCGTTGCCTGAAGATGGAAGACTCGGCCGAATTGCAACGACTTCCACATCTTTCTTGGTGACGCCGGACGCCTGACGCTCGATCGCCACGACCACGACCGGCTCGCCGCCGAGCGGATCATCAACAAAGATCACCCAAAGAACGACCAGAACCAAGGTCGCCAGCGAGATGCCGGCGCCGATCCATCCCGGGCGCAAAGCCCAGCGTCGTTTCTTAGAGGGTCCGTCCTTGCCTAACGGCGCAGAAAGAGCATTGGCCGCCATGAATCCTTATCCCCCAACGACCGGCTGGCTGGTTTCGCCAGACCGCCAAAACCGGTCCCGTGACTTTGCAAACACGCGCCGAATCCGTTCCCTGCCTCATCAATGCGCCGAACGGTCCGACTTCTGTGGGACGGCGCTGTCACTGCGCACATCGTCTTCGTTTGACCCAAAGCAGAACAAACGCGACATGCGAGAGAGCGCCATCCACAAGCCTCGCGTTCCATCTTGTAGGAGAATTGTTAACCAAATCGTAACGGATCCCTTTCCGTCACGATGCCAGGCTGTTCACACTTTCGCGGAACCATCGAACTATCGCATGTCGCGTTTGTTCTGCTTTGGATCAAACGAAAACGATTTGCGCAACAAAAGGTCTACAGCGTGTCGTGTGAATCCGATTTCACGCGACACGCTGAAGGGTCTGTGGACAGGCAAAAAAATGGCCCGCTGGAGGGCGGGCCATTCTCGCGTCAGTTTTGAACCGGTTTGGTCGGATCAGGCGGATAGGCCTTGTCCTGCTTTTCGCCGCGCAACAATGCCATGGCGTAATGTAGCTGTTTGTCATCCTTCCGGTCGGCCGGCACATAGGCTTGCGAGCCAGATTTTTCCTCGCCGCCCTCGGAAGACAAATGTCCTCTCAATCCAGCCTCGCCGGTCGAATTGGCCCGGCCCTTCAATTCTTCCGGCAAGTCCTGGAAGATCTCGATATCCGGGTCGATGCCCTGGGCCTGGATCGAACGACCGGATGGCGTGTAATAACGGGCCGTGGTCAGGCGGATCGCTCCGTTTTTGCCAAGCGGGATGATCGTCTGGACCGATCCCTTGCCAAACGAGCGGGTTCCCAGAATGGTGCTGCGCCGGTGATCCTGCAATGCGCCGGCGACGATTTCGGATGCAGAGGCCGATCCGCCATTGACCAGCACGATCACCGGGACACCCTTGGTCAGATCACCGGAGCGGGCGTTGTAGCGCTGTGTATCACGGCTCTCGCGGCCTCTGGTCGAGACGATTTCGCCCTTGTCGAGGAATGCGTCCGACACCGAGATCGCCTGATCAAGCAGGCCGCCCGGATTGTTGCGCAGATCAAGCACATAGCCCTTCAGCTTGTCCTCGCCGATTTCCCCGCGAACTGTGTCGATAGCCTTTTTCAGGCCTTCGAACGTCTGCTCGTTGAACTGGGTGATCCGCAGATAGCCGATATCGTCTTCTTTCTGCCAGCGCACCGACTTGATCCGGATCTTGTCGCGAATGATCTTGATGTCGATCGGCGCCTCGGCGCCCTCACGCCGCACAGTGATGGAAATCTCGGTCTTGATCGGGCCGCGCATCCGTTCCACGGCCTGGTTGAGGGTCAGGCCCTGCACGTTCTCGCCGTTCAAATGTGTGATCAGGTCGCCGGCAAGCACCCCGGCCCGCTGCGCCGGTGTGTCGTCGATGGGCGTCACCACCTTGACATAGCCGTCCTCCAGCGTCACCTCGATGCCGAGACCTCCGAATTCGCCGCGGGTCTGAACCTGCATGTCCCGGAAGCTTTTCGGCGACATGTAGCTCGAATGCGGATCAAGCGATGTCAGCATGCCGTTGATGGCCGATTCGATGAGTTCGGCCTCGGCCGGCTCTTCGACGTAATCGGAGCGAATGCGCTCGAACACATCTCCAAACAGGTTCAGCTGGCGATACGTGTCCGAGCTTGCCGCCAGTGCCGGCTCGCTAAAACGAAACGTCGTTTGTGTAAACATGAAGATCGACAGGGCACCGAGTGCCGCACCGACCATGAGCAGTGAAATCTTCTTAATCATCCGCCAACCTTTTCGGCTCTTGGTAGCGCCCACCACGGGCTGGGATCAATCGCCCTGCCGTCCTTCCTGAACTCTATATAGAGGACCGGTTCGGAAGATTGTATATCAATTGTTCCGGCGCTCGCATATCGAGTTGTGCCCATACGCCCGACCGGTTCTCCGGCAAGGACATATTGCTCACGTCCAACTTCGATTCGCTCCAGTCCGGAGAGGACGATATGATAGCCGCCACCGGCATCAAGGATCAAGACTTCCCCGTAGCTGCGAAACGGACCTGCATAGGAAACCTGTGCATCGGCAGGCGAATACACCCGCCCCTGAGCCGGTACACGCAACGACAATCCAGACGACGCCACGCCAAGGGAGTCTTCTTCCGCGAAACGTCGAACCGGAACACCGTCCGCCGGAATCCGCAATGATCCCATAGCCTTATCGAAAGGAACCGCCTGGAACAATCCGACCGGCGGACGCGAACCTTCCTTCGGCTCCGTGGATTTTGAATCCTGCAGAGCGGCAATCCGTTGCTTTTCGGCAGCAATTTCCGTTTCCAACTGGCCGATCAAATCATTGAGACTTTTTGCTTCTTCACCCAGTTTTACGGCCCTTTTGCGTTCAAGAGCCAGGGTAATTTCGGATTTCGACCGAATCTTCCGCTTTTCCTGCAACAACAATTCAAGACGAGCATTTTCCTCGCCGAATCTCTCGGCGTCCGATTCCAGGGCCGCGCGCTCCAGTCTGATTTCCTTTTTCAATGTTGTCAGCGTGGCCAAATCCTGCCGCAACCGGTCCGTCTGACTGCGAATCTGCGGCATGACCGAGCCCAGAAGGATGGCACTTCTGATCGAACCCAGCGCGTCGCTGGGCCGTGCGGCAATGGCCGGCGGCGGATGGCGTCCAATGCGTTGCAGGGTCGCCAGAACATCCGCCAGATCGGCACGCCGGCCGGTCAATTCCGCACGCAGACGCTTTTCGGTCTGCAACAGATCCTGCAGCCGCCGAACACCCTCGTCGATGGAGGCATTCAGCGCCCGAAGCTTGTCGGCGGCGCGCACGAGGGCGGACTGTATGTTGGCCTGATCGGACTCCAACCGGGTAATTTCCAGCCTGAGAGCCCTTTGTTTGTCCTCGCTTTCGGCTTTTTCGGCGCCAAGCGCATCCAATTGCTTGCGGTAGGCGGTGGCCTTGGCGCGAACCGACAGCAGATCTCCCTTGGCAATTCCCGGCGAAGCCTTGACCCGAACCGGTGTTTCGGGATCTGCAGCCTCGGTCCGGCCGCTGGACATTGTCAGGATTGTCAAGGTGCAAACCAACATGACGCGCAGTGCCGGACCCGTCCAGCCGGACAGATATCGGGCAGCTTCCGCATATGGCGGACTATGTCGACTGCATTGGCCTGTCACATCATCTTCCAAGCTTCGCAATCCGGTCAAAGCGCGTCCAAGTAAACCTGACCGGCTCCAGCCGTTTATCGACCGTCAATGAGCCAGTCTTCATTTCATCGCCATAGGGACTCTATAACGCCACGCAACGGAGATTGAAACAAAGCCGTTTCATATCTGTTAAGCATAAGCCGGCAACACGAGCGCGGTTTCATCCGCCGCGATGATAGGGATGGCCGGCAAGGATCGTAACCGCCCGATAGAGCTGCTCGCACAGCATGATCCTGACCATCTGGTGCGGCCAGGTCATTTTTCCGAAACTCAAGGCCGCGGCAGCGTCCTTGCGCAGGTCCGGTGCCACGCCGTCCGCGCCACCTATGACGAACCCGATCATGCCGACCGACGATTCGAGCAGATCACGGAAGGAGGCGGCGAACCGATCGCTCGGCTGATCCCTGCCGCGTTCATCGAGCACAAACCAGGAGTCCGCTTTTCCAAGAGCCCGACGAATCGCCTCGCCTTCCTGCTCCCGCCGCAACGTGTCACTGCTTGCACGGCTTTCCGGGATTTCAACGATCTCGACCTGTGTCATGCCGAGGTTGCGCCCGGCTTTTTGAAACCGGTCTAGATAGCGCTCGACCAGATCCCGTTCGGGACCGGCTTTCAGCCGTCCCACGGCGATGATACGCACCTGCATTGCCCCGTGCCCCGTTCCAACACAAACCGCACCGAACGCGCTTCAGACCGGCCTCCGCGTCATAGCGCCTTCCGCATTTCCCATCCGCTCAGCCGGTCCGTCTGAACCGGAAAAGCTCCAGCGGGCAACGAGCCTTCGGATCGCCAACGATCAGGCACAGGCGTCAGCCTACAAACTGAACCTGATCCTGCTGGCCGGTGCTCCACATTTTCTCGATATTGTAGAAATCCCGAACTTCGGGGCGGAAAATGTGAACGATGACGTCGCCAGCATCGACAAGGACCCAGTCGCAATGTGGCAGGCCTTCGACCTTGGCGGACCCAAACCCGGCAGATTTCAGATTGCGCAAGACCTGATCGGCGATCGCTCCCACATGTCTGTGAGACCGTCCGGACGCCACAATCATGTGATCGGCGAGAGCTGATTTTCCGGTGATTTCAAGTTTGACAATATCCTCCGCCTTGGAATCCTCCAGGCTCGAGGAAATGATATCAACAGCCGCCTTCGGCTCTGTCTGCTGTGCGGCGGCCCGTTCACGAGGCACGGATTGACCGTTGTCCTCGATATTGTTTGCGATGGGCAGGATGTATTTCCTTCTCTATCGGGTTACCCGCCTGTCTCGACCGAAATGCCCGTACCCTTATTGGCCCGAACCCCGGCTGGCGGTAACGCCCTATAATAAACCATCAAGCATGACGATTTCAAGATGGTGGCGCCGGCCGCTGTGCGGCAGGATGCCTGACATAATTGCGTCAACATTGGGGCGTCGCGCGATGGTTTCCTCACTCTGCGGTGCCGATCGCGGCCAAACGCTGTCGCAATGCCGTCGACGACGACGAATCCAGCGGACAATGGATGAACGCCCAGGCCGGGCGTTGGCGTGAAACAAGCGACCCAGCGTTACCCTCATCAACCCGGAATCGACCGAACGCCTGTGCCGCCGGAGCCGATGCGGCAGCGAGACGGTCGCCGGGACGGTCGACCACGGCAACCGCGACCCGGCGCATGATGCCACGCCAGTCCTGCCACCGGTGAAACTGGCTCAGATTGTCGGCCCCCATCATCCACAGAAACCGGACATCGGGCCGTCGTTCGGTCAGATAGCGGATCGTGTCGGCGGTGTAATGCAGCCCGGCCGCGGCTTCAAAGGCAGTCACCCGCACGTGCGGATGATCGGCAAGCGCTGCCGCTTTGTCGACGCGCGCGGCAAGCGGTGCCAGTTCATCATGGCTCTTTAAGGGGTTGCCGGGCGTGACCAACCACCAGATCTGGTCCAGTTCACAGCGCCGCAGCACGGTCAGGCTGGCCTTGCGATGTCCCTGATGGGCCGGATTGAAGGATCCGCCAAACAGGCCGATCCTCATTCCGGCGCCCGTCGGCGGCACGCGCAACCATTCCCGGTCGGCCTCGAAGGCCGACGCTCCGGTAACCAGGCGCATCCGGTCAGGTCCGGATCTGACCGGCGCCGCGCACCTTGTATTTGAAGCTCGTCAACTGCTCCAGACCGACCGGTCCGCGGGCATGCATCTTGCCGGTGGCGATGCCGATCTCCGCGCCCATGCCAAATTCCCCGCCATCGGCGAACTGGGTCGATGCGTTGTGCATGACGATGGCAGAATCGACCCCATTTAGGAACATTTCAGCCGTTGCCGCATCGTCCGTTATGATGGCTTCGGTGTGGCTGGAGCCGTGTGTCGCAATATGATCGATAGCGGCGGGGAGACCTGACACAACGCGAATTGCGATGATGGCGTCGAGAAACTCGCGTCCCCAATCCTCGGGCCTGGCGGCAACGACACGATCGGACACGGCGCAGGCCGCATCGTCACCGCGCACTTCGCACCCGGCCGCAAGCAGAGCCTCTATGATCGGACCGAGATGGGTGCCGGCGCATTCGGCATCGACAAGCACGGTTTCGGCCGCGCCGCATATGCCTGTCCGGCGCATTTTTGCATTGACGACGATGGAGCGGGCCATGTCGAGATCGGCGAGTTTGTCGACGAAGATATGACAGATGCCTTCAAGATGGGCGAAAACGGGTACGCGGGCCTCGTTCTGCACCCGCTCGACCAGGGACCTGCCACCGCGCGGCACGATCACGTCAACAGTGCCGTTCAGGCCAGACAGCATCGCACCGACCGCGGCACGGTCGGTCGTCGGCACCAATTGGATCGCGTCCTCAGGCAGCCCCGCATCGCGCAGACCGGTAACAAGGCATTCGTGAATCGCCGAGGCCGAATGGTGGCTGTCCGATCCACCGCGCAGGATGACCGCATTGCCGGACTTCAGGCACAGCGCCCCGGCATCGGCCGTGACGTTGGGACGGCTTTCGTAAATCACCCCGATCACGCCAAGCGGCGTGCGCACCCGTTCAATCCGCATGCCGTTCGGACGGTCCCAGGCGTCGATTGTCGATCCCACCGGATCATTCAATGCAGCGATATCCTCGATGCCCTGCGCCATCGCCTCGATGCGGTCCGGTGTCAGGGTGCCGCGATCGACAAAGGCGCCGGTCACGCCATTGGCCTGCATGCGCTCCACATCTTTTGCATTGGCCCGCAAGATGTCATCGCAATTGCCGCGCAACCGCGCCGCCATGGCAGCAAGTGCCCGGTTTTTTGAATGGGTCGACGCCGTCGCCAGCAACCGTGCCGCCGCCTGCGCGCGCGCGCCCAGGTTGTGCATGACGTTTTCGACCGACCTTTCGGTTTCACTGACCTGATCAAGCATGGTTCACTCCTGCGCACTCTTGTTGTAGCGCACCGCGGCGCCGTCCGACATGGCCGTCTCGTTGGCATTTGCCGGCGCCTTGGCACTGACCTTCAGGGCCATATCGTCGCGATGGATCATCTCGGCCCGCCCTGCATAACCCAGAATCGACTGGATTTCACTGCTGTTGCGTCCCTTGATGCGA
>Ga0207422_1001947_pt1 | contig 32618 bp, 27 predicted proteins | sample MarCyaLeptolynsp_FD_187757 | JGI IMG/M metagenome (GOLD analysis project Ga0207422, IMG submission 187757) | Marine cyanobacterial communities from Panama - species 1 Leptolyngbya sp. (SPAdes) | ecosystem: Environmental > Aquatic > Marine > Unclassified | place: Panama: Panama City | collected... | reverse complement strand
AGCGTGAAGCTGACATTGCGGTGGACCGGCAGATCGCGATTGGCAAAGCCAAAGCCGAGCGGGTGCGTGGTGTCGAGATCGGTCGCGAAGATGGCGCCGCCAATGACGTGTTCGGCATCGCGCACGCCCATTTCGGCGAAATTCAATCGCTGCTCCTGGTCAGTGGCGGCCTCGTCATCGTCCGATGCAGCGTCGGCGGGCTTGTCTTTGTCCTTGTCTGCGTCGTCTGACTTGCCATCGCCAAGGATCGCGCCCTGCGCCCATTCCGCCGCATTGCGGGTGGCGACCAAAGTGCCGCCGGCCTTGATCCAGTCCTTGAGTGCGGCGGTCTGCTTCTTGTCGAGTTTGGCGTTGCCGCCGACCAGGACGAGGTGGGTGTAGCCATCCCAATCGAGCGATCCGAGATCGTCCTTGGGCACCAGGGTGACGGGCATGCGGTGGCCGTAATCGAGCGTCCACCACACTTCGCCGGCATCGTAGCGCGACAGGCCACCATCGAAGGCGAGCACGACGCGTGGGGCGTCGAGCGCGCGGAAGATGTTGGCGGCGCCGAGATCGCGCCCGGTGACCGGGGTGAGGCCCGATGTCGCGGCATAGACCGGGACGCCATCCTCGGCCGCGATGGTCTGCATGATGGCGTGGATGTCATCAGCGCTGGCTTCCTGGCGGGCAAGCGGGACGAAGATCGCGCCGCGGCCCAGCTCAACGTTGCCTGAGGTGGTGGTGACGACGGTCTCTTCCATCGCCGCGCGGGCCATCAGATCTTGCGATAGGATGCGGTTGAGCGCGCGCGGTGCCTTGCTGTGCGACCAGTCGAAGACATAGCCATAGGAGGCGCGATCGGGCGCGGGTGCGCTGGCGAAAGTGCCTTGCGCGGGGGCGCCGACTGGGACTGAGCGGCGGACCTCGGCATATTCGAGATCATAGGTCAGCGGCAGGGTCCAGCCCGAGACGTCGTAGAAGATGTTCTCGTCAAATTCGGTGAAGCGTTCGAAGATGCCGCGGACCATGCGGCTGTTGTCCTGCGCGGTGGGCACGAAATAGCTGGTCGCGGCGTCATAGGTGCGGCCATCAATGGTGACGCTGGCACCGAGCCGGTTCACATCGACATCGTGCATGTTGAGCAGGCGGACGAAGCGCGCTGCGCGCTCAGGGTCGCCTTCGGCGGTGAAGACCCAGCCCGTGCGACCGCTGCGCTCGGTCTGGCGCGCATTCTCGACGAAGAAATCGCGCTGATAGGCGGTGATCTGCTGGCGCAGGTCAAGCGAGCCCTGGATCGTCGTAAGCGCAGTGCGGAACTGGGTGCGGACATTGTCAGCAGTTTCGACCAGGCCGCGTTCGGTCTGGATCGCCCCGCCGCGCGCTGCGCCAGCTTCGAACAGGATTCCAAGCGAGCCGTTGATCTGCGGATAGGTCGACCCTTTGCCGATATAGAAATTATCGAAGCCTTCTTCGGTGGTGTAGAGCCGCGCCTCGCTGTCGAGGAAGGCGGCGTGCCGTTGCGCAATGCCAAAGGTCAGCTCGCGCGCACGCCCTGGGATCAGCGGGTTGCGGCGCAATTCCTCACCAGGGTGGAAGTAGTAAGGCGAGTTCGATCCCATCTCGTGGTAGTCGGCCGACACCATCGGCTTCCATTCGTGCCATTTGCGGATCCAGGCCTGGCTTTCAGGCTGAGTCAGCAGCAGCCATTGGCGGTTGAGATCGAACCAGTAATGGTTGGTCCGCGCTTCGACCCACAGATCATGCGCGGCGTCGTTGATGTCGGTGTTGTCACCATAGGACCAGAAGGTCTCGACATGGTTGATACGGCGGGCGTGGCCATCGGGATTGAAGATGACGGTGAAGATCATCACCGCATTGTCGAGCTGCGCTTCGATTTCGGGGCCTTGCGCGGCTGCGAAGTGATAGAGGACGGGAACGGCCGCCTCCATGCCCGAGGTCTCAGCGCCGTGAACACCGAAATTGATCCACAACACCATCGGAGCGGCGTCAGGCGCAGCCTCTCCGCGCAGACGCGCGAGATGGGTCGATCGGATGCTGGCGAGATTGGCGTGATTGGCTGCGCTGGTGACGGTGAAGGTGAGGATCGGGCGGCGCTCATGCGAATAGCCGATCGTCTCCACCGCGATCCGATCAGACTGTTCGGCCAGCCCGCGCAGATAGGCGATCATGTCGTCAAACCGAACCGGCCGCTCGCCGATTTCATAGCCGGCGCTTTGCTCAAACGCCGGGACATTGGCGTCATAGGTCACGCCTTCGACTTGGAAATACTCAACCGGCTTGGCTAGGAGAGGCGAAGCGAAGACTGAAAAGCAGAGGGCGATCAAAGCGGCGAAGGCACGGCGCAGCATGGCGGCTCCTGAAGATGGTGTTGGTGCAGTGACCCTAGACGAGCCGTGCGCGCGAAGCCAAGCCTGAGCGCGATGTATCAATGAGCGAGCATGGAGGAGGCTCATGCAAAAGTTGACAGCGGTCGCTGATACCCGCTCTCTCGAGAGGTCATGATCAGAGTCATTTACAGATGGAGCGTTCCGCACGACCGGCTTGGTGAATTCCAGGCCGTTTGGCAGGACGTCACGAGAGGCATCCACAAGACAACGGACGGTGCGCTGGGCAGTTTCTGCATCCAGAACATCGATGATCCAAGCGAGGTGCTGACGGTGGCGCTGTGGGAATCCGAGCCGCAATGGCGCGCCTTCATCCCTACCGCGCGATCCACCAGCATGAAACGACTGCATGAGATTGGCACTCAGCTCTCGGCGACACCCTATGTGCAATTGGGTGACGAGACGATCACTGGCTAGCCTCGGCGATGCAAAAAAGGGGCGAGCAGCTTGCGCCACCCGCCCCTTATGGATTGTCAGCGTTGCAACCCTGCCGCCGACGGAAACTTCAAGCGCTGAACCATTTGGCTGCTAGACCACCGCTCGACGGTGTCCCGAGGAAAAGAGCGGGAGTGGAGAAGCACAGCGCCTGAAGTTGAAGGAATTGGAATGCGTCCGGTTCGTGTGGATTTCTCTACTTGGCGTCGTCGGGCGAAGAAGCTGGACTTTCATTCGCGATCGGACGCCGTGGGGGTTGAGATTGGTGTGTGGGGATTTCTGTGCTGGTTTGAGTGCTGTGCGCTGACCCTTTGAGAACCTTGGCAAGGGCAGCCAGCAGCACTTCCATCGACCTTCCTTGCTGTGATCATTCCGTTTCGATTTGGCCCAATGGGCAACATCGCAAGCAAGCATATTGGACGTGGCTCGCCGCTTCATCTACCAAATGGTATACGGTCTCATTGACCGGGCAGAGGGCAGGACAAAATGGGTCGCACCACGATTTCGCAAGACAGTCGCGAACTGGATCTTGATATCGTTTCAAATTCTTGGCGCTCGGTGACGGATCACGATGCGCATTCAAAGATGCTCGATGCATGGGGGCGCAAGCTGGCTCTGGCGCAGCAGAATCCACGAATTCCACTGATCGACAGCGTGCTCCGCAACCAGCTCGCCTCGCTCGATCACCTGCTCAGCGACAGGCGTGAAGTGCAGATCGAAGACCCGGTCGAGCTCGAGCTTGCGGCCACCCCAGCTCCGGCAATGGTGCTGTCACCGCAGGGTCTCGTCGCCGCGCTCAATTTTGGTGGAGCGAGTTATTTTGGCGTCAAGCAAGGCCTGCGCGCCGGAACCGAATGGTTGCGCGAAGACTCGCTGGCGGACTTCGCGTCGGTTCACGATGCAGGGGTCGGTAAAGGCAATGTTGATTACGCCATTGTGCGCATCAATGACGAGCGGGACGACGGAGCCATTGCAGAAGTCTACAAGCTCGAAATCGAGGGGACAGATGGCGCGTATACGGTGGTCCGTTCGCTCGAGCTCGATTGGGACCCGAGCATTTCCCAAGCGCTGATGAAAGCCTTTGGCCTGACTCAGGCTGAAAGCGAGATCTGCGAATTGCTGTTCGCGCATCGCGACCTGGCGATCATCGCGGAACAGCGTTCGGTTGCTCTGGGCACGGTACGGATGCAGGTGAAGAGCATCCTCAATAAGGTTGAGGTGCATTCCAAGACCGACCTGGTCCGCCTGCTGGCGCAATTGTGCGCGCGTTCGGCATCCAAACGTTCGAAGACCGACATCAATTGGACCGATCCTTTGGACAATGAGACCATCATCACCCGAAAGGATGGGCGCAGGCTCGCTTTCTCCTGGTCAGGCGGGGAGGATGGTCGGCCAGTGCTCTACCTGCCCGATCACACGACCTGCAGCCTGTTCCCCGAGACCGTCCGCACGCAATTGGAACAACGCGGGGTCAAACTGATGAGCCTCTCGCTTCCAGGCTTTGGCAACAGCGACCCCGCCGGTGACCGGGATCAGCTCGAAGATGGTTGCGCAGCAATCGAGGAATGGTGTGCTGCAATGCACTTTGGCGCTCTTCCCGCGATCGCCGGTCGTGGCTCGCAATTCTATCTCCTCCACCTTGCGCGGCGGCGGCCGGATCTGTTCACAATGCTGATGAGCTTTGGGCTGCCATGGAACATCACCGCCAAGCGAACCGAGAGCATGCGCTCGGTCGACTTGACCACTCTGAAACTGTCACTCGACGCGCCCTTCGCCTACGGAATCGCCTGCCGGCTTGGATATCGATTGATCAAGAAGCACGGTCCGGACTTCTACTGGAAGCGGATCTTTTCCAGCAACGAAGCCGACATCGAAACGGCCAAGGATCTCGAAGCTCCGCCATTGTTGCGCGCCACGGTCAGCCATATCTTTGCGCAGGGATATGATGCGTTCCGCCGGTCTCAGCAGGTCTGCGCGGGTCACGAAATCTCACAAACGGTCAAAGAGCTGCAGACGCCCTTGCACTGGTTGGTGCCCGAGCTTTCCGCTGAGCTTGGAACCGATGGCTTCGATGAAATTCGCCAGCTCAATCCCAACAGCACGGTAGAAGTGGTGCCGGATACCGGCGAACTCCTGGCGTTTCAGAGGCCAGACCTATTTGTTGAGCGCGTCGTGGCTTTGGCTGACCATCGGCCCGCATCTGTTTTTGCGGGCTGGGCTGATGAAGCCAAAGACGACACCACTCTGGCATCACCAAAGGGCCTCATAGAGCCCGCCCAGACGTAAGCGCAGCAAGTCGGCGGTTTTCGCGACCCAATTGCGGACGGACAAGTAGGGTTGTCGTCCACGTTTGGCTGTGCTTGTCTTCGAGCATTCAAAATCCGCTCGGATGGGGTCCACAATGCGTCACATACTTAAGAATGGCCTGTTTTCCTTGTGTGGCGGGCTGGCTTTTTTCCTTACATCTCCGCTTAGTGCTCAAAATTCCTTTGAATTTCCTGAGCCTGAGCAAGACTATTCCAAATTGAGCAAGGAAGAGTTTGGACCATTGCTGGGTGAAGTGCTGCGCGAGGAGCAGAGACTTTCGGAATGCAGAGTCCGCTTGCCGGTCTTGAACGAGTTCATTCGTCAAGCTGGCGAGATCAGGGAATTGCGCTTCTTGCGCGACGCGGCAGAGATCTGGTGCCTTGTCGAACTTGAAGAGTTTGTGGTCGCACACCAGTACAGCCGGGACTTCGAGGCCGAGTTTGGATCACTCGATATCATGCTGGAGATATTCCTGGCTGCGCAGGCTGAAGACGCCGAAAGTGCAATAACTCGGCTGAGAACCATTGCCGGTGACGAATATGTCGAACAGGCAGGTCGGCTTCACCCACAGACCTTTTGGCTAGCCTCCGACATAAGTGCGAAGGGCGGATTCAAAGACGAGCGAGACGCCTTTTTGTTCGAGCTCGTAAAGAATGAGAAATATCTGCGGTTTTCCCCGCTTGCGCACGATTACATCGTGAGCATTGCAATCGATCATGCGATCGCCTCGAATGATGTGAGTGAAGCGAGCGAGCTGTTGCCTCTGTTGCACGATCCAAACTATTTTCCGACATTGCTGTCGGATCGCCGCTACGCGTCTTTGTGGCCGGAGGTTGAGGCCAGGGTCGGCGAAAATCTGCGGCTCCTGACGGCCGAAGATAGAGCGCGTCAGACAGCAAAGTTCGATGCAAATCCCAGCAATCTCGAACAGCTCAACACCACAGCGCATGCGATCCTGTTCGATGGCGATTTCGAGGCCGCGATAAGCTTTGCTGATGAGCACGTTACACGAGATAATCTCGCCGAGACAATCACCGAAGACGAAGCCTGGGTGCTGAATATCAGGGCCTATGCGCTCGATGCTCTGGGCCGGGTAGACGAAGCCGACAGCCAGTTCGACTTCTTCCAGCAATTTGATCCTGCGCGACATCCGTGGGTGGTCAGTTTCGTCATCAACCGCGCTTCAAGGCTGATCGGTCAGGCGCGATATGAGGAAGGGCTGGCAGCGGCATCGATCGCCCACCCGGTGGCGCGCGACTATGGCAGCGACTATGCGCGAGCGCTGGTTGTTCACAGCCAGATCTGCGGGCTGGCTGGCATCGGCAAGACTAATCAAGCTGCGGCGTTGATGTCCGAATTGCGCGAGCACGCGGATGACAATTACGGCTTGATCGTAGAAGGCCTGCTTTGCCTCAACCGCGATGACGAGGCAGCCGCGGCGCTTGTTGAAGGACTCGATGACGAGTTTGCACGCGACGCGACCCTGCTTGAATTTCTGCCAGCCGAATTTGAGCTGTTTTTTGCTCCGTCAGCTCTGCGAGGCAGTCGCGAAATCATTCTGGCCCGGCCAGAACTGAAGGCGCGGTTTGAGGAACATATCCGAGATGTGCCTCAGCGTTTTTATCCTGCGGCTTCATTGAAACGAACCAAGAATTTCTGACTGCCCGCTAAGCCCTTTCACTGCCGAATTGGGCAGAGACAGCGCTGGATCAAGATTCGTCCACCAATTGGCACCGCTGGCGGTTGGTCAGCTTTTGGCTCAAAAGCGGACGTAGTGCTGGAGCCGAGCTCTAACGTGCATGATGTGGGCGATCAGCTTCGCCGATAAATATGCGCAATCTCTGGATCTAGGGCATCCATGAACATGTAGGCTCGCCCCAACAATGCCTGTTTGCCGAAGTCGTCGAAGACATTTTGTCCCAGAGGGGTGATTAGAACCTCGTCAGGTGTGAGGCCATCGAGATGGCGGTCTTCGATTTCTTGCCAATGCGCCTTGGCCACCTCTCGAAGGACAACGTTAGCCGCCGGGTGATTGTAGCGAACCAGAATATTGCCATCGTCCATCGGAGTAGGGTTCATGTCCGGGTGATAGCCCAGGATACTCGACAACACCTGTTTGGCGTCTGCTTCCGCCTGCCCATCGGAACGGTCTGGATCAAGGATTACGCATGTTCCGTTCTTGAGAACCACAAAGTCAGTTTGTCCGTTCGAGTAATAGCTCACTCTGTCAGTGATGATGTCGAGCGGTTGAGCAAAAGATGGCCGCCAAGTCGGGACAGGAGGATTGATCGCTGTGACTTCTTCGGCTCTTGAACTTCCAACACCGATGGTCGCAAGCAGCCCTCCAACAAAAGATCTTCGCATCATCACAGTTCCCCGCGTCGGTCTCAGGCAAATTGACACAAGCTTCACTCGCTTGCCACCCCAAGGCTCGATGCTTGGACAAGGTCCGCCCCCAACCCCATTTCCCGCCGCTCGGCATTTATTGGCCGAGTCAAAGAGCAGACCTCCGACCGCCGCCACTATATGAAATCAAGCCCCAGAGCTAAACTAAGTTAGGCAATGAACTAACTGCATTCTTTTTTCTGTCGAACGCCACCAATTCAAACAATTTGCATTGCAATTTCCATCCAATTGGGGAGACTGAATTCTTTGCGATTGGAGATTCGCTCTTGTCAGAGCAGTTACGCCGAGACACCCTTTTCGTCGCACTGACGCGGCCGCAAATGTTCGCTGGCGTCACTTACACGTTCTTCATTATCAACGCCGTTGTCGCGGTAGAATTGTTTCTGATTTTTCAAGCATGGTGGGTGCTGCTTATTGCAGTGGTGATCCATGGAATAGGCATGATTGCTTGTCTAAATGAGCCGCGGATTTTCGATTTATGGATCAACAGGGTCCGTAATTGCCCGCGGGTCAAGAATTACACATTGTGGAAATGCAACTCTTACCGGCCTTGAGTTCAGACCCCAAGGCGGCAAGCCGCGAAGCTCCAGCGGCAGCCCACCTCCCCTACGCGCGTCATATTGATGACGTCACAATTGAAACCCGCGACGGATTGCTGCTGCAAACAATCCGGCTTGGCGGATTGCTGTTTGAGACAGCGGACAGCGAAGAACTGAACTACAGAAGCGCATTGCGCGATGCGATGCTGAGGACGCTTGGGAGCTCACGCTTCGCGGTTTATCATCATGTCGTTCGCCGCAGAGCCGAGGCCTCACTGTCTCCAGTCACGGTCGACGAGTTCTCGGCCAAATTGGACGAGCGCTGGCAAGAAAAGCTCGCTGGGAAGCAGCTCTATGTAAACGACCTATTCCTGACGATCGTTCGGCGCCCGTTGCAGGGCCGTATTGGTGTTGTCGATCGTTTGCGGAGCTGGTTTGCGCGCAACGCAAACCGCAATGCTCAATTGATGGCGACTGAGAAGCACGCGCTTGACCGCGCGCGCGAGGCCCTCATGGCATCTTTGAGCGCCTATGACCCGAGCGTCCTGTCTCTTTATCGAGCCGAGCAAGGCACCCGGTCTGAACCGCTTGAGTTTCTGTCCTATCTCTTCAACGGCGACATGCGGCCTGTCGCTTTGCCTCAAGGAGATCTTGGGCATTTCATTCCGGCCCGGCGAGTAAGCTTTGGCCAGGACGCAGCCGAACTCGGGCCGACAGGGACTATCGACCGTGAGTTCACTGCGCTCGTCTCGATCAAAGATTATCCCAGCTCGACATTTCCAGGCATGTTCGACGAGCTTTATCGCCTGCCATTCGAAATCAATGTGAGCCAAAGTTTTGCCTTCGTCGAACGAGGGCAAGCGCTAGGCCAGATGAATTTGGCGCTTAGGCGGATGCAAGCCGCAGAGGACGAGGCGCTTTCTCTTCGCGGTGAACTGACGCAAGCCAAGGACGAAGTCGCAGCTGGCAGAGCCGGGTTTGGGGAGCATCACACCACCATTGCTGTGAGAGCCGATAATCTGGCAAGCCTGGATGATCATGTCGCAGAAGTGATCGCACTGCTTGCGGATCTTGGGATCAATGCGGTGCGCGAAGATATTGGGCTTGAACCAGCATTCTGGGCGCAGTTTCCCGGCAACTTTCGATATATCGGGCGCAGGGGCCTCGTCTCGTCAACCAATTTCGCTGGACTGGCGAGCCTCCACAATTTTCCTGTTGGCAAAGAGAAGGGCAATCACTGGGGCGATGCTGTTACGCTTTTTGAGACGACAGCGGCGGGCCCCTATTTCTTCAACTTCCATCAACAGGACCTTGGCAATTTCACGGTGATCGGCCCTTCGGGTTCGGGAAAGACGGTCGCGCTCAATTTCCTGCTTGCTCAAGCGCGAAGGTTTGATCCGCGGATCATCTTCTTTGACAAGGACCGAGGCGCGGAACTCTTCATTCGCGCGATTGGCGGCCAGTATGACCGGCTTCGGCCCGGTCACCATGCCAGGCTCAATCCCCTGCAACTCGAAGACACGCCGGAGAACCGACAGTTCCTAATCGATTGGCTTGGATTGTTGGCTGGAGAAGCGAGCAGTGCTGAGCTCGATCAAATTCGCGACGCAATCGACACCAATTTTGGCCAGCCGGCTGACAAGCGTCGCTTGCGGCACCTGGTTGACCTGTTTCGCGGATCAGACCGCCCTCGCCCGGATGATCTCTACGCGAGGCTTCGACCGTGGTGGGGCGATGGCGAGCGCGCTTGGTTGTTTGACAACGCGCAAGACGAAACTGACTTGTCCGCGGAGACAATCGGGTTCGATATGACGGCGGTGCTTGACGACCCCGTCGCGCGCACGCCTGCCATGTTTTACTTCTTCCACCGGGTCGAGCAACGGCTGGATGGTGATCCTGCAATCATTGTGATCGATGAAGGGTGGAAGGCGCTTGATGATCCCATCTTTGTCCGCCGGATCAAGGATTGGGAGAAGACGATACGCAAACGCAACGGCGTTGTCGGCTTTGCCACCCAAAGCGCGCAGGACGCGCTCGAGAGCCAAATCGCAAGCGCGATCATCGAGCAGGCTGCCACTCAGATCTTTATGATCAATCCGAAAGCCCGGGCCGAGGACTACATCAACGGCTTTGGGCTCAGTCATCACGAGTTTGAATTGGTGCGAACTCTGCCAGACACCTCGCACTGCTTCCTCATCAAGCACGGGCGCGACAGCGTCGTTGCGCGGCTTGATCTCTCTGGCGAAGAGGAATTGCTGACGATACTTTCTGGCCGCGAGAGCACTGTGCGCATTCTCGATGAACTGCTTGAAAAGACCGGAGATGATCCGGCCAATTGGCTGCACCTCTTACTCGAGAAGGCAGCATGATGGCGTGTCCTGCGATCATAACGGGCGACGGGTTCGTCATACGGGTTCTTTCCCATATTGATTGCCAAGCCCAGGTGATCGGCAGCTACGGCTATCAGACCTTGGGCCAGCCAGGTTCGATTGGTTCGACCCTGGTTGTGGGCCTGCTCACATTGTTCATCGCGTTCTTCGGCATTCGTATGCTGCTTGGACCACCTCCAGGCGCGCGCGATCTCGTTTTTGACGTGATCAAGATCGGAATAGTCCTGACCTTGGCCCTTTCTTGGCCGGCATTCCGAACGTTGGTCTACGATGTAGCGTTCAAAGGTCCGGCAGAAATTGCCAGTGTGATCCAGCCAGGCGGCTCCAGTTCCAGCGTGGCGAGCCTTCCGGAAAGGCTGCAGCGCGCTAGTGACGATATGGTTGAATTGACCACCGTCGGGACCGGTAGGAATATCGGTGCGCTCATCGATGACGAGGGACCGAACAACACTTTTGAGGGCACGGCTCTTGAAGACCAAAGCGCCTTTGGATCGGCACGCCTGCTCTACCTATCAACTATCATCGGCTCGATCGGCCTATTGAGGATAGGAGGGGGCTTGCTCCTCGCGCTGGCACCTTTGGCAGCCGGCCTATTGTTCTTCGCGCAGTCTCGAGGGATCTTTGCCGGATGGCTCAAGGGCCTTGTATTCGTTGTGGCAGGATCGGTTGGCGCGACCATCGTCCTATCGGTGCAGCTTGCTGTCATCGAACCCTGGCTGGCCGATGCATTGCGTGTGCGAGCTTTGGGCTATGCGGTGCCTTCAGCGCCGATGGAGCTGTTTGCAATAATGCTCGGCTTTGCGGTCATGCAATTGGCCATGCTTTGGCTCCTTGCGAAGGTGACCTTTTATCGCGGCTGGCTGCAGCTGCCTGAGGTGCCCAGCCGGTCTTGGTTCGAGCGTTCTGGCACGCACCAGCCTGGGGTGCTCGCCACCAATCCGCCGCTTGAGCAGCTTCGCGTCGAACGCATTAGCCAAGGTATTGAGCACACAATCTCGCGCGAGCGCCGGACGGAAACTCGCCGATTGATGCTTGAATCTTCGTCGATGAGCTCCGCGACCAGCCAAGGTGCCTCAACACTTGCCGACGAGCCAACCAGGCTTGGCAGCACCTTCCGCAAGCCGATGCAAAGGCGCTCAAGCGCGATCAATATGCGAGATCAAAAGAGATGACCGCGCAGCCAGACATCGATCCTGTCGAATTGCCAATTGCTGACAGCTGGGCAGAGAGCGTGACCGCAGATTTGGAACGCTCCAACCGCCGTGCCTGGATCGTTGCGATCTGCGCTTCAGTTATTGCCGCAATGCTCGCAATCGCTTTGGTCTTGCTCATCCCCTTGAAGACCGTCGAGCCATACACTCTGCTTGTCGATCGGCAGACCGGTCATGTCGAAGCGCTCGCGCCAATGGATGCTCAGACCGTGTCGCCTGACACAGCCCTGACCCGCTCAATGCTGGTCCAGTATGTGACCGCCCGCGAGAGCTTTGCCATGGCCAATCTGCAGGATGACTATCGCAAAGTCTCGCTCATGTCAGATGGCACCGAGCGACGGCGATACCAAGCCACAATGCGAGCCGAAAACCCGCAAAGTCCGCTCTCCTATCTGCCTGCCCAAGGGTTGGTCCGGACTGAGATCAAGAGCATTTCCGCGCTGTCAGAAAATCGATCCATGGTTCGCTTCGTGACGTCTCGCGCCGATCAGGCTGGCACCGCTCAACTTCCGCAACATTGGGCGGCAGTGATCGACTTTCAGTTTTCGGACGCTGCAATGAGCGAGGCCGATCGCTTGGTGAATCCGTTGGGTTTCCAGGTGACGCGATATCGCCGCGACGCTGAGACTCTGGTTGAGGACGGCATCGTCAATGGCGTGCGCCAGTCGGCAACGAGTGAGGTCGCGCCATGAGGTCCTTCTTCAGTCTCTTGGTCCTCATCGGCTTGGCAAGCGCTATGCCGGCCATCGCGCAAGTCTATCCAACGCCGGGTGAGCAGACCCCGCGCATTCAGACCGTCGCTTGGGCGCCAGGTCAAAGTGTTGTGCTGACCGCACTTCCGCAAACAGCGCTCACGGTCATGCTTGAGCCAGGCGAACGCATTGAGCGCGTTACGCTGAGCGGCAGTCGTTCGTGGGAGGTGGATGTCTCTGCCGAAACTGACAGTTTCCAGATCGTTCCACAGCTCAATGCCGCGCCCGCCAGCCTGAGAGTTGAGACTGATCTGCGCCGATATGATTTTGCGCTTGAGGTCGGAGAGAGCCTGCTCTCAGCCTATCTCGTGCGCTTCGAATTCGAACCGCCCGCGCATATGATGTTGAGCGAGGGAGAGCCCGAGGCCGCCGCTACTCCGATCGACAATCTGACCTGGTCATATCGCCTGCGCGGCGATCGTTCGGTTCGCCCAGCTTCAATTCGCGACAATGGTTCCAAGACCGTGATCGAATACGCTCCAGGTCAGGCGTTGCCGGCGGTGTTTGCGATCGGACCGTCAGGCGATGAGGAAGTCGTCGATGGCCATATGCGCGATGGCAAATACGTCATCGATCGGGTGCACCAGGAATTGGTCTTCCGGATTGATAAGGAGAAGGCCCGCGCAAAGCGCAACAAGCGCGAGGATGGTGAGTGATGAGCGACACGGCAATTGCTGATCCACGCGATGTTCGCCCCGTCGTCCCTACCGGAAGCGCGGGCAACTTGGGGCTTTGGGCATTCCTGGTGATTTTGGCTCTCGGCGGCTGGATGCTCTATTCGACGCTCTCTGCTGCTGAGGAAGAACCCCGCAATTCAGCCCTGCTTGCTCCCTCGGATGCAACTGCCCAGCGCATCGCTTCGCCCGCGCCATTGGCAGTGCCTGCTAGGATGTTCGAAGGCGAAGTCGAAACGGCGCCGGTGGAAGAGGCGCGCCCCGCGCCAGAACCGGTCCAGCCACGACCGATTGCTCTGCCAACCTACCAACCGATTGCGCCCATCCCGGTGGTCCAGCCACCCGATCCGGTTGAATTGCCTCCTCCGCCACCCGCGCCTCCACAAGTCGTGTTTGAAGCGCGCTCTGGCCCCGCCCAGTCGACAACAGGAGTGGCCGGGGACGCCGATCGCCAGCGGGTGACCGCTAGCCGCTTCCAGAATCCATCTCACACAATTCCGCAGGGCACAGTGATCCCTGCCGTGCTCGAAACCGCGCTCGATTCCACACGCGCCGGTGGTGCCCGCGCATTGGTCCAACGCGATATCTGGAGTTGGGACGGAACCAGACTGCTCATCCCGCGCGGCAGCCGGCTCTATGGCGAATACGAAGCGGGACTCCAACGCGGGCAGAATCGCGCGCTTGTCCAATGGACCCGGCTGATGCGGCCCGATGGCGTCACAATCGCGCTCGACTCTCCATCGTCCGATCCGCTTGGCCGTGCAGGCGTGCGCGGCAAGGTCGACAGCAAGTTCTTCCAACGTTTTGGCAACGCGATCCTACAATCGGTGCTCGATATCGGTGTTGGTCTGGCGGTCAATGAGGCGAGCGACGGTGTCATCGTTGCCCTGCCTGGCAGCACTCAGAATGTGCAGGTGACAGACCAACAGGCTGTCGTTCCCACGCTCAAGATCAAGCACGGCACCAGCGTCTCTGTCTTCGTGGCGCGTGATCTCGATTTCTCGACGGTCGATCGATGAGCGCGAGCGAAACCGGCTATTATCTCGACAGCTTTCTGGCTCCGCTTGCGCCGTTCCTCGAACGCGCGGACGTCACCGATATTTGGATCAACCAGCCGGGCGAAGTGTGGACCGAGAGCATTGGTGGCGGCACTCAGCGCCAGGACGTGCCAGCGCTCAATCCCAAATTGCTGGAACGCCTCGCCAAGCAGATTGCGGCGCGTTCATCGCAAGGCATAAGCCGCAACCAGCCGCTGCTCGCCGCCACTTTGCCTGATGGCTCGCGGGTCCAAGTGGCTGCGCCTCCCGCCACCCGCGATGGCTTCGCTTTCGCAATCCGGCGTCACGTCTCGGCTAAGCTTTCACTGAGCGATTGGGAAGCGTCCGACGCATTCGGCGATGCCAATCCTGGCGCCAGCGTGCTTACCAAGGAACGCGCATTCGAGGCCTTGAGCGGGAGCGAAGCAGCCGCTGCACTGCGCGCCGCCGTGCAATCGCGCAAGAATGTGCTTGTCTCCGGTGGCACGTCTACCGGCAAGACCACTTTCCTCAACTCGCTGCTTGGTGAGATCCCTCAGGACGAGAGATTGATCCTGATCGAGGACACAGCTGAGCTGCACCTCGCCCACCCCAATGCGGTTGGGCTGATCGCGGCGCGGGGAGAGCTGAGCGAGGCCGAAGTGAGCGCCGAAGATCTACTGATCGCCGCGCTGCGCATGCGGCCGGATCGGATCATCCTTGGCGAACTGCGCGGAACCGAGGCCTTCACCTTCCTGCGCGCAGTGAACACCGGCCATCCCGGCTCGATGACCAGCATCCATGCTGACACCCCGCAGCGCGCGATCGAACAGCTTGCGCTGCTGGTGCTCCAGGCCGGCTCACGGCTGTCGCGTGACGATGTGCGCCACTATGTCCGCGAGAGCGTCGACGTGTTCGTCCAGCTCGAACGGCGCGGCGGCAAACGCCGGGTGAGCGAAGTGCTGGTGGCGCGGTGAGAGCATGGCAATCGCGATCGAACCCAGCCTGTTTGAACCTGCCGCCCAGCCAGTGATCGCCCAGTCGCAGAGCTGGATCGAGGCGACTCTGTTTGGCAACGTCGCGATCGCATTGTGCATGCTTGCGGTGGCGCTGGTCGGCTTCCTGGCCTTGACCGGACGCTTGCCGATCCGGCGCGGTCTGTTCGTCATTGTCGGGTGCTTTGTGGTGCTGGGTGCACCGGTGCTGGCGTTGGGGATTGGCAGCGCGATGCAAGACGAGGCACCTGCGCCCGCACCCCCTATAGCCGAAGGCGAAAGGGAACCACGCGGAGACCTGCTGCCAGCTGACTATGATCCCTATGCGGGGGCTTCGCTGCGGCGGGATTGAGTGAGTTACCCGGATGGACCAACGGTTACATAACGATCCAGTATGTCGTCCAATTGACAACATTGATCATCAAAATGATCAAAAAAACAATAAACGAATGAACGAATGTGCGGTTGGCAAGCGCAATGAATAAGGCAGCCGTGCTGACAACTATCACCAAAAACCAAAGCTCGGCGCTGTCAGCACGTCCCCACTTCAGGAAATACAGAAGTGTCAGCGATAGAGAGAACAGAGCAGAGCTCAATGCGAGTATTGAGACAAATTTGTTCAGCCTAATGGCCATTATCGGAGCCCTCGATTTCGGTGACAGTGCACTTAATTGCCGTGCTGCGTCACGTGATGCGGGGCACCAGCAAGGACGAAGCGGGCGAGGCGGGCCATGGCTCAAATCGAGCACAATTTGCGCTTGGATTCCATTGCTATTGGGGATTGGAGTGACGGGTGGTGCCGGGTTTGGTGCACTGTCACCGTGATCCATTTCAGTCAAACACATCTGCATCACTTAACTGTTCGCCAGATCGAATTTCAGACGCTTCTAAAGCGATAATGGAAACGTAGACCGAGCCAACAATAAGGTAAAACAACCATTGTGCACTTGAGGGAAAGTACGGCGTTCCCCCAATTCCGCTCAAGCCAAGCAAAATGCTGCCAACTTCGTAGCTAAGCATGAGCATTAGCCCAGACGCGCAGATCAGCAGCAGGTACCTCCTTGCCGAACCGGCAACGTGTGCGAGCAATGCAATAGCAGAAACTAGAAACAATAAGCTCTGTTCGATCGAGCCGATTCCATTGAATACAAATCTCTGAAATTCCTGATAATTGCTATAGATCGACACAATCAGAACCAAGAGAAACAAGATTCTCACAGCAATCTTGGATATTGATATGATGGTCATTGGCTACGTTGTTTGACCAAGCTGCAGACCGAGCGAAATCAACTTGAGAGGTGAGAATCACTCAGCTTCAACGGTCTCCTTGTAAAGCGGCTCGTACGTGTAGTGAGCCGCGACGATCTCGTCGCTATCGTCTAATTGAAACACGATCCGCTGATTCATTGTTCCCCGTATCGAGAATACAAGGAAGTTCTCGTCGTGTGCATTGACCATCTGGCGGAGGTATCGAATTGATGCACCATTGGGCTCGGCTGACATTTCCTCATAACAGCGAACGGCACGTGCCAATTCTGAACTTGAAACACTAGTTTCGACTGCCTGGAGATTGCCAGTGTCGAAAAACGATGTTTCTTGCAATTCAATACCAGGGCAATCACTGGTTGCCTCCTCTACGCAACCTGGAAGAACCAGTATCGCAGCAAGAAAAATCGATGCAATCTGGAGATTACGGATCGACCAATACCCCATTATAGTAACGCCTTTTCGCATTTTTGATTACGGTGGCAGCGCACTTAGTTGCCGCCGCCTTCCCGCTTGCTCTTGGGACCACGCTTAGCAGGTCGCGGATTGCGCCCCAATAGAAGCCGCTCAGAGGCAAATCCAACATTTTGGCTGTAGGGTCCACACCGCTCAATTGCAGGCACAGGACATATGCACACGGCCATCCTGCGGCGTATTGCACGCGGAGGAGGTGATGGTGTTTTGGAGGCGTGGGATTGGGGGTGATTGGGAGGTGCCGGGTTTAGTGCACTAGCATTTATCAGATTGAGTCGAGAACAATCCTCTTCCATCGACAGGATGGCCAGAATGCTTCCAGTCCTCTGGTCGATCGCTGAGGTCAGCGCTTGAGATGAGATAGATACCTCTACAGCTATCCCAAAGCTGGTAATTCACGTACCTCTTGTTGGGAATGCTGAATACGCGAACGTATCGTGCTTCACATTCTATCCCAAACTCGGAGCAACTTGTCACATCAAAGCGAAATCTGCCGCATATGAATGAGCCTTCGAACTCACTATTGGGAGGTTTGCCAAAGGCAATGGTGCCGCCATACCCATCCATTGGAGGTTCAGGGAAAATACATTCGGCGCCTGTGGTTTCAGCCGCTAAGCGAACAATCGGGACAAATGAATCCTGGAATTCCTTTGAACTATAATCGACAGGCTCGAAACCAGAGTACATTTCTTCGCCTTTGATTACCCAAATCACTGGGTTCAGGAGCGACTTATAGGTCGTTTCCTGATCTCGCTGCGAGGGAGACCTCTCTTCCGTCGGAACGGTATTTTTCTCCCAAGAACCCTCACAGGAGATCAGAAGAGACGACAGCAGAACGCCCGCCAAGGGAGGTAGCCATGATGAATGTCGAAAAAGCATCTAACAACTCGCCAGTAAATCGCATGCCCCCTCATAATACGGAGCTTGATGGGATGAGGCATCAGTAGTGCCAAGACGTTGGCTGCCACCTGCTAATCCACCTTCAAGCTCCTGCCGAGAGCCGTGAAATGAGAATTCATGAACAATATTTGGACGGAAATCTACACCTTTCGCGACCTCGGAAATTGCCAAGTCGAAAACACGGGAGTTGCCGTTTGGGTTGACTGGGCTGTAGTAGCCTGTGGTTTCCATTCTGCGATCATCTGACCGCGAAAATCCAACATAATAAGTTACTTGCCTTGCAGCCATTGCATCTGCAGCTTCCTCTGAAGTTTGTTCGAAGCCCCCCAGGTTGTCGGCTGTGAAATTCTCCACTGTGGCAACGCGATCTGTATCGCGCAATTCACGATACGCCGCTGTGTACTGCCTATTGAATTCGACCACACCTCGAAACTGTTGGGGCGTCAAGTCGCTCGTTTCTGCTTCAACCCATTCACCGTCACGCATTATTTGTATCGAATCGATTCGACAGTTTCTACCTTCGCAGCTTTCACCCGTTGGGTCTGTATTATTGATCGGATCATTTCCGACATAGGCGTAGAGGTTGAACTGGTCCTCGTAGCCTATCGGGTCGGTCTGCATGAAACGGCCAAGCTTTGGTGAGTAGATCCGAGCCTTGTAGTAATACATGCCCAGCTCTGGGATCCACATTTGGCCAGTGTAACGGAACCGTCCTTTGGTCGTGAAATTGCTGATGGTGGCTGACTGATCAGGGATGCCATATTCGTCATAGGTGTTGACCACCTGGCGATTGCCCCAACAATCCCCCAATGCGGTGATCGAACCGCGCGGATCAGCATGCAGGAAGCGCGTGCCGATGCAGCTCATGGTGGAGCCTTCCCACCACACGAGCGGATCATCCGCCTCAACATTTGTCGCATGGGCATAGCGCCGGATCATGCCTCCGGACGCGTTGTATTCCGCGACAAGGGCATTGCCATCATAGAGGAAGCGGTGTGTGCCTCCACCGAGCTGATAAAGCCGCCCGGTCGGATCGTAATGCAGCTCAGCCTTGAGCGCCCCGGCGTAGCTCAGCGCATTGCAATTGGTGTTGCCGCTGCCGCGATCGCGCATTTGCACCAGGCGATTTTCGTAATCGTAGAGATAGACATAGCCATCGCCAATGCTGGTATCGCCATCTGCCGTGAGGTTGCCATTGGCGTCATAGCAATAGGATTGGTTGCCAGCCGCAGTGTACTGATTGAGGCCATTGGTCGAGTAGACACGGCCAAAAGTGTCATGCCCATCCCATGAATAGTCAGAATTGTCCTGCGTTTCAGAGATGATTTGCGAAGCCGGATTGCGGGCATAGCCCCAGGTCACATCGTGTGCGCTGCCCGAGAAACCAAAGCCGAGCGAGCTTAGCCGCCCAGCATTGTCATAGGAGTAATTGGTTGAAGCGCTGGCGAGGCCCAGGCCGGTCAGCTGGCCACGCGCATCATACGTGGTGCCTGCGAAGCCCACATTGGCTCCATTAAGCGGGTTGACCCAAGAGGCGCCGGTAAACCGATCGAGCTTGTCATAGGTGTAGTTGATCTTGCCATTATCAGCATAGGTCATGCTGGTGCGATTGCCGTGCGCATCATAGGCGGAGGCGATCGTACGCAGATTGCCGTCGCTGTTTTGCGTTTCGGCGGTCAGCCGACCGAAGCCATCATAGGTGTAGGCAATGCCGCCGCCAGTGTGGCTGTTGAACCGCGCATGGGTCTGCAGCCCGCGCAGATCATAGGCATAATAGACATCGCGGCGATGAGTTGAATGAAGTTCTGGACGCGTGTTGGGCAGATCCTTCTTGGTCAATCGGTTGAGCGCATCATAGGTGTAATTGATCACTGAGCCGTCGCGTTTGGTCAGCGAAGTTCGATTGCCATTGGCGTCATAGGTGTAGATTTCGCGGTCGGTGGGGCTGATCGCCCCGGCCGTCGTCATCGCAGTCGTTGGCGTGGAACTGTCAAAACCGGTTGGCCCCGCCTTGTCGGGAAACGCCCATTCGACCTGCCGGTCGTAATCGTCGTAACTCAGCTTGGCCTTGTTACCGTTGGCATCGACGACATGCTCGATCTTGCCATTGCCAGTGTAGGAATAGGAAACATCGGCAATCTCTATCGAGGTGCCAACCGCCTTGCGGATCTGCAGCACCTCGCCAGCATTGTTGTAGATCGTCTTGGTGATGCGGTCCGGACCGTCGCTGCCTTCCGTGCCAAGTGTGCACGCGCTCGCAGGAAGCGAACCGTAAACGGCCGGGTTCATGCGAACGGCGGTGCATTCAGGCCGCCCCCAACTGTCATAGCTGTATTGAACAACCGAGACGATTGAGAGATCGCTGGCCCGACTGATCTCTTTGATCTTGCGCCGGTTCGCATCATAGGTCGTGTCGACTTGGGTGTGCCGAGTGAAGCCTGTCCAACTGGCAGGAGCAATCGTCTCATTCTGCCACGCTGCCAGGCGACCAGTTTCGACTTTGGTCGGCAGATTGCGCGCGTCGTATGTCGTCCTGGTGGCAAGGTGGGTGTTGCCGCCCGGCCCATCAGGATCTGGCGCAATGGTTCCGACAACGCGGCCAAGATCATCATACCGCGTTGCTGAGGTGTAGTCAGACGCTGAGCTTTGCGCTGAGACGCTCATAGGAGCGATCTGAGGCGCGATTAGCGCTGCAGCTAGGGTGAGTGAGGCAAGAAGCTTTTTCATCGTTCCAGCACCCCTTTATTGGCAGCTCGTCAGGCCAGCCTTGGGCTGGGTCTCGGCGATCCGCTCACCAAAGTAATTGTATTGGTAACAAGTGCGCAGCGTCTCGATCTGTCCTTGATCGTTGACGGCTGTGACGGTCATGCCGCGCAGCAGCAGATTGTTTAGCCCCGATGTCGGACCGTAGTCATACTCAGTCACAATCTTGTCGGCAGCAGGCGTCGAGGCGCTGCAATTGGCGGCCGTGATGCAAGTGAAGGACTTGGTCAGCAGCGAGATCGCCGGCCCGGCAGCGATCGGACTACCGCTCGAATTCTTGATGTAGGCCGTGCGAAGTGTGTATTCGTTGATCACAGTCGGACGGGCCGCGCCTGCCGACGGTGCTGGTCCCATTTCCTTGGTCAGCTGGCCATATTGGTTGTACTCGTAATTGGTCGTATTGCCGTTGGGGTCGGTCATCGAAATCGGACTGTTGCACCAATTCTCATTTGTGCTGTCACACTGCGCTGGATAGGAATATTGCGTTTCCAGAGAAGGATTTGATGAGTTCTTCGGAAGGGTTGCTACAAGCGTCGTATTCCCCCGAATATCTTGACCGGAAAGCGTTCCATTGCCCTCAGGCAAAGTGACTCCAGCAACCTCATCATAGTGGTTGTAAAAGTAGGTTGTTTTTCGGCCGAGTGCGTCTTCGACGTAGACCAGACGGCGGCGAGCCATACCTTCTTGATCGTATGGACGAAGTGCCTTCGACTCCGAGATTAGCTCGTTGCCAATCCTAGCCCTAATGACCAATTCGTAGATCTGACTACCAACAGACGCATTGAGCTCCGGCGCATCGGGATCTGGAGGTGCTGGTTCTGTTGGAATGGTAGGGACGCTTATTCCGCCTCCAGATCCAATCCCGCCGGCTCCAGGGGAGTTGAAGCCAGTGCAAACCTCAAAGGTCTGATCGTGACTCTGATCCGCGGAATATACCGGTGGCAGAATATTCTGGCACGTCATCAACTCGCCGGCCGGATTTTCTTGCTGCGTATTTAGCCAACCGTTGAACACGACGCCGCTCAGCTCGACGCCCGCTCCCGGCGGTGGTTGATCTGGCCGCTCTGGATCTCGACCGAATGGCCAATAAGGCGCCATTTCATAGTCGACTGTGACGCCGTGTTTTGTAATTGAGCTAACACGAATATCGTCGTGCGTATCAGTGTTTGGATCGTAGGATCCATATGCGATCGTGATGTCTTCGCTCGTGCTGCCCGGCAAGGTAATTCCGAGTGGGTACCGCGAAGTCAGGCTCAGAATTATCGGATCGCCCGGCTGCGGTGGACCTGCAATCGGTCGACGCTCTTTCGCGCTCTTGCTGACCCAACGAATCTTGGTGACCCCGCCCTCAGCGTCGACGACGTTCAGTGTCGATGGGTAAGTGGTCGGCAGGCTCGCGGTCCGGTTTGCACTCAGCCCGTTGCATACGACAGTTGGATCATCAGAGCAGTAATCTTCTGCCAAATTCACGGCGACTACATTTACTGACGAAGATGTTGTGCCTGCATAGCGAAGCATGAAGCCGAAATTGTTCTTCAACACGCCATTTGACTGATAAATCTCTTCGCGCCCATCTGGGTAGCTGACGGTCGTCTTGTCAGTCTCGAACAGCACCTCGACCTTGCTCTTGGTCGTAAAGCGGTAGCCGCTTCCAACTGGCTCAAGCGAGTAGTCAAAAAAGTACTGTGACGTGCAGGAAACGGACGTGCAATCAAAGGTGTAGGAGCCTCCGAACTCAACTGTCACATAGTCGCGATTGGGGTCAATTTCGCCGGGAAACAGAGGGAAATCGACGGGCCTTGGTGAGATCGAAATCCTCGGTCGGTTCAATATGACAGGAAGGCTCGACCCATTGGGCAAGTAAGACGTGGCGTTGGCGGGAGAACGAACACCGGTAACCGCAATACCGAGCCGACTGCCCTCCCCTCCAATTCCAATCAGCTCACCAGTTGACCACGTAAACCGACCCGTCTTGCGGTCCATTCCATGGTCATCGACGGCTTCTTCATTGACCTCAGTCGGAGCAACTTGAGCAAGAGCGACTTGGGATCCGCCGATGAGGCCCAACCCAGATGATAGCAAGAGCGCCGCTTTCGATATGGTCTTCAACATCAATTCTTCACCGCTTCAAATTCATTGATCAAATGGAAGGCAGCACTTCGAATACCTCAGTCACCAGCCCCACGACGTTGCCATTCGCCGACGCTGGCTTGTGCCAGAGCGCATAGGACGGCTGGCCGCTCACCGAGTTTTTCCTCGTAACTTTCCTGAACAGATTCAGATTGGATCGAAGCCAGGTCGCACACAGTGTCCCTGTATGAGAGAACTCTGGATCGCGCCGTGAACGCATCCGAGCAGAGCAGGCGTTCAAAGCCTTCTGCTTCCATCGCGTCTTCAAATGCCGGCGGCAATATGATCGACAATAGCTCACCGTCGGACTGCGTTCGCACCATACAGACCGCGAAGGAATCGAGGTCATCGTCATTCTGTTGGGCCGCAGCTGGGATGGGCGCTACGAGCGACGCAGACGCGATCAAACATGCTGCCACAGCCAAAAAAACTACTCGCATCGAAAATTCCTGACCAAAATTCCGCGTCTGGATGAAAGTGCCGAGATCACAGGAGCGGCCCACCGCAACTGCTCGACGTGTTGATTTGGGCCGAAGCCTGAGCCCCGGAAGTGTCTGAAATTGTGTAGGTGAAATTCGAGAAGTCACCGTTCCCTGCGAAGGTCACCTGGATAATTCCGCCGGAGAAAACGGTCGCATTGGCCGCTCCGAAGTTCTTAGTCACACTCACGACCGTCAACGGAGTGAGGCTTGGGTCAGCCGTGTCGTTCGCTGAGACATCAACCAGCTTCTGAGTGAAGCAGGCACCGGACGTGAAATCTGCATTCGCTACCAATGGCGCCGGAGGCGGAGGAGGAGGGGGTGGCGGAGGAGGGGGTGGCGGCGGCGGAGGTGGAGGAGGCGGAGGTGGGGGTGGCGGCGGAGGGGCAGACTGCCCTGTCGCATCACAGAGGGTCGATCCTGCGCTGGAATTGGAAACGTATTCGGTGCGATTGCCAGCATCGTCATAGCAGATCGATTGGGTTTCAGCGTTGTTCGATCCACCCGTCGTAACAACCGTAATCAAGCGCCCCAAAGCGTCGTAGGTGTATTCCTCTGTGCTGCTCTGAGCATTTGCTGCTGCCGATACCAATACGGCGGCGATACCGGTAGACACCAGCAACTGAGAAGTACGCACAGATAGACACTCCCAATAATCGGCTAATCAGCCGACAGTTGAGTCACATTCATGACTTCGATTCTCTTGTTGCGCTAAAGCTGTCGAACTATTCGATTTGAGTCAAGGACAGCATTTGAGAAATTCTATATTGCAGTGAAAACATGAAATTGAGATCGCTAACAAAAAGTCTCAAATTTTGTCATTTGTATAACCATTTATTGGCTCACAAAATGCCAATTTCCACTAAACACCTGACATCATTGAACTCACGTGTACGCTGAGGTTAATTGAAACGCCTTCAATGTTATGTAAATCGGCACTTCGCATGACAATATACGCCCCTTCAACTTGGTTAGATGCCTGACCATTGTCGCTTGCGTGGATCGGCTGGCAAGAAACACCTGCCAATTGAGCAGCGTCTGCCCTCAACGTGAGCACGAAGGGTTTTGATGCTAGGGTCCTAATTGCCGCTATTTGAAAAGTGGGGTCTAAGCCGTTTGCAATCTGCCTGCCTCCAACGAGCCAAGAAGCAGATATTCGGCTCACGACCCATCTTCGGCAATTAGCGAATGACTTCGATCACATGGGTCTTGTCAGGACCTTCGCTCACCTTGAAGCCGGTGCCGGTGAAACGCTGGATCAGATCCATCGCGGTCTTGGTGTGCTGGCTCAGCTTCACTGTCGAAAACGCTCCACCACGCGCGAGCGCGAATGGGAGCAGCAACTGGTCCTGCAGATACGGCCCGGCAAAGGCGCCGCTGGCGAGATAGCCCGCCATGCGCTTGGCAGTGGTCTTGCCGATCCTTTCAGCTGGAACGCCGATCTTGCCAATCCCAGATAGGATTTCGGTGACATGTTCGAATTGCGCTTCGACCAGCAAAGCGTTGCCTGGCCCCTCTTCGGCAGGCAGCTGGCGCGTGGTGAAGATGTCTTCGGGCCAATCTTCCAGCACCTTGCGCGTCGCGGCCAGTTCACGGGTCGCGACGTCAAAGGGTACGCCGGTGACGATTGCCTCGACGCTCCGCGATTGCAGCTTGCCCCTATCAATGCATTCGATCGCTCGCAGGCCCGACGGCTCGATATCGACCACGATCCGGCCGCCACCGCGCGGGTAGAAGCCATGCCGCTCAAGCGACAGCGAAATTTTGGGGCCCATCCGCTCGACCAGCGGCAGGAAGCTCCGCTCGACAAATTCGAAAGGTGGAGCATGCGTGGCATGGGTGCCACCTTCGATCACTAGCCGCGATGGTCCATCAGCAAGGACAAGCGGGATAAGCACCGCCTGCAACACCATTGCGGTGCTGCCGGCCGTACCAATTGCAAATTGATATTCTCCCTCACTCACAGATCCGGGCCGGAAAGTCAGCTCCTGCGAGCCAACCGCCAGGCCGGTCACTTCGGCACCGCCAATCGCAGCGGCCGCCTCAAGCGCGGTCACGTGCTGGCGCATCATGCCAGGGCGTTCGCGCCCGCCGCGAATGTTGGTGATCGTGAAGGCCTGTCCTGTCACCAGCGACAGGGCAGCCGAATAACGCAGGACTTGCCCGCCGCCTTCGCCTTCTGATCCATCAATCGTAATCATTGTTGTTCTACCAATTCCAAAAACAAGTTCTCCGCCTGCGAGCGGAAAGCCTTATCGTCGCGACGTTCTTTAACGTCATCAACGCGATCAAGCTCCTGCTCGATCAGGCTTTCAATGTCCGGCAAACGGATTGAATTTCCAGCCTCTTTCGTCTGCGCCTTGCGGGCGATCAATTCCTCAATCTGCTCGACCAATTCAGCGCTTATCTGCGCCGCCTGCATCAGAGGATGCATGTTCATGGGTGGTCGCTGCGCCGGATCGAGCCGCAAAGCGCGGATCGAAAGGGCGGGACGCAAGGCATAGAAGTACCGTTTGACCGCGATCTCGCCATGTTCGTCAAACCAGCGACTGATCGTGCTGCGAGCAAGGCTGGCATAATGCTTGGCGTATCCGCGCGGGTTGAAATGCGCTGAGGCCAAGGCATCGAGCTTTTCGATCACGGGATCGTCCGCGACATAGCGGATTGGGCTGTCGATCCATTCGGAAAGCACAGCATTGTGCTTGAGCAACAGGCCCAGCGCCTTGCGGATATCCCAGCCATTGAGATCAATCTCATCGACGATCGGCCGCTCGATCACATCGCGCGGCTGTGACAGCGCGAGATAATCCGCGCGCGGGCGGACGTAGAGAAACCGCACGTCGTAATCGCTGTCGGGCGAAGGAAAGCCCCAAGCCCGCGACCCGGATTCGATCGCCATCAGCAGACGCACGCCTTCCTCGGCCGCAATGGCGGCCAGGCGCCGATCTATCTCGGCGCGTATGTCAGGTCTGATCGCACTCATTATTCCAAGCTCTCTATCTCATTGATGCGACGAAGAGCACATTTGGTTTCTTCGCCGCTATTTCGGCTCCAGCAGCATGTCAGCAACGTCCTGCCAGCTTGCACATTTCACAAAGTCGAAACTGCCATCCCCTTCTGCATCCCGCGCCCTCGCCGATCCACAGAACTGGATCCGCGTCGGGACGTCTTCGAGATAGCCAAGGACATCAAGCCGGTCGTCAATGAACACATTGACCCCCAGCTGCTTGCAGATCACGGCCTTGTCTGGCCGCTCGAGGCAAAAATGGACATTTGCCCTATCGAGGCCTGAGCGGGCGTAAAAATCGTGATGCTCAAGCCAGTCGAGCGATTTGCGCTGTACCTTGGGCCCACATTTGGACACCAAGTGCATATGATCGCCAAAGCGTTCGTCTTTGAGCCGACGAATGATCTCTGCTGCGCCTTCAAATTCGGGCGTGGCGAGATAATCGTCGCTGAAGAAGGACGTATCGCCCTTCGTCTCGGCGGGTTTAATCAAGACCCCGCCAATATCTATTCCAATAATATCTTTCATGTTGAATTCGTTAAATGTGATGTGAGGCAGGTGATGCCCGCAAAGAGCTGCTAGCCCTTCACGCACACCACCTGCTTCAGCGTGTGAACGATTTCGACAAGGTCCGACTGTGCAGCCATGACCTTCTCGATCGGTTTGTAGGCCTTGGGCGTTTCATCAATCACGCCCGCGTCCTTACGGCACTCGACTCCGGCGGTGTCAGCGATGTGCTCATCAAGCGTCACCAGCTTCTTCGCCTCGGTCCGGCTCATCACCCGGCCTGCGCCGTGCGAACAGCTTTCAAAGCTGTCCGGATTGCCCAGTCCCCGCACGATGAAGCTCTTCGCTCCCATCGAACCAGGGATAATGCCAAGCGTGCCCTTTGCCGCCCGTACCGCACCCTTCCGGGTCACAAGCACGTTTTCGCCAAAGTGGTGTTCGCGCGTCACGTAATTGTGATGGCAGTTCACCGCTTCGCATTCAGCGTCAAATGGCTTGGTGATCACCGAGCGCAGCGCATCAAGCGCATGCGTCATCATCACCCGCCGGTTGAGAGCGGCAAAGTCCTGCGCCCATTCGACCGCTTCGACATAATCATCGAAGTGCTCCGTCCCTTCCGGGAAGTAAGCAAGGTCTTCATCGGGCAGGTTGATATGCCACTGCCGCATGTCCTTCTTGGCCAGTTCGATGAAGAACCGTCCGATCGCGTTGCCAACGCCCCGCGATCCCGAGTGCAGCATCACCCACACCCGCTGGTCCTGATCCAGACACAGTTCGAGAAAGTGGTTTCCCGTCCCGAGCGTGCCGAGATGCACAACCGTGTTCGAGTTCTTCAGCTTCGGATACTTGGCCACGATGTTGCCAAACCGGACGGCGAGGTTTGCCCAGGCATCAACCACGCTCTTGGGTGGTTCGCCCCAGGCTCCCTTGTCCCGCGAGGGACCACCGCGCCGGCGTCCGCCCGACCGTCCATGCGGGACAGCCGCTTCGAATGCCGACCGGATTCCGGCCAGGTTGTCAGGCAGGTCGCTCGCAACCAGCGAGGTCCGAGCGGCCATCATGCCGCAGCCAATATCGACGCCAACGGCGGCCGGAATGACCGCGCCCTTGGTCGGGATCACCGAACCAACGGTCGCGCCAATTCCAACATGCACGTCGGGCATCGCCGCAACATGCTTGAAGATGAATGGCATCTTCGCCGCCTTGGCCATCTGAAGCTTGGCCTTTTCATCCACCGGGACGCCGCGCGTCCAGGATTTGATCGGAGCGCCGCCTTCCACATGGGTGTATTCGTACTGTGTCTCGGTCATAGCGACCTCCTTCTTCATTCGGTCCCGGCGACAAGGAAGCGAAGAGACAACCCTGGATACGCGACCCAGGTGCGGATTCGAACCCGCTCGGCCTTGCGGCCTTTTCCAATGTAGTCCCTTCAGCATTCGCCGAGTGGTGTGTCTGTGCTGGCGGCGAGACTTGGCGAGACGTTTCTTACTGAGCTACCCGGTCACCCGGGGGTGGAATCGAACCACCGTCCTCCCGCATATGCGGGTGCTCTTACCAATGTAGTCCCGCCGGCATCCGCCAGCGTTATTCTGTTTGTGCGGATCGGACTTCTGCCCTCTCCTGGTTCGGTCAGACGCAATTGGTCTGGCCATATGAAATTGTTCGTCCACGGCGACGAGGTTTGCGAAAGACGTTCCTGCTCTACCAACTGAGCTACGGACCCGCATGTGGTGGATCCGGCGGGACTCGAACCCGCGACAAGGCGATTACAGATCGATGTAGTCCTTCGGGCATTCGCCGTGGATTTGGAAAAGGCCGAAGCAACGAGTAGAGGCGAGACGGCGGCCCTTAAGCTACACTCCAATGGCGGGATTCGAACCCGCATCTCCCTTTGATCGCGAGCGATCGCAGGGCGCTTTACTCTTCGGGCCTTCAGCTTGGGGATGTAGTCCCACCAGCATTTGCCTCGACCCTTTCCAAATCGGGTTTTGCGAGGCCACGGCGACGAGCATTGGGAAGGACGATGGCCCATGCGAGCCATCATCGTGACAGGATGTAGTCCTTCCCGGCATTCGCCGTGACCTTGCCTTTTCGTTTCGCGCTTTCGCATCTCAGCCAAAGCGCTGTGTCACCTGGCGCTATCGCTGCGCTGCTTGAGCGCTGTTTTCGATCTCCACTTCATTTACGATCTCGACCCAATCTTCCGCTTCACCATTGGCGAAGCGCGCCATTGCGTCGAACACCGCGTCGGTGAATCCACCGACATTCATGATGTCCTTGCGATCCTTCGCTTGCGACGTGCCGTAAGGCTGGATGTCGATGCAGATCAGCTTTGCACCCGGGTTACGGGTCTTGAGCTTGTTCCACTCGGTCATCACCTGGGTCGCACCGTAATAATTGCTGTCGATCCAGGACTGGTTGTCCGAAACGACCACAACGGTATCGACCTTTGCCCGGTTGCGGTTGAGCTTCGCGAGCGGTGCCGAGACATTCGTCCCACCTCCGCCGATCTTGGCCAGCTTGGCAGCGTTCACCGCCACACGAGCCTTTGGATCAAGCTTCACATCAACCACACGCTCAGCGAATGGCAGCACCTTCGTCTTGGCGTTGGTGCGCAGCATTGCAGCTGCAACCAGCGCCGCGACATCAATGCATCGCACGACCGAGGTCGCACCCTTGCGCTGACCAGTCGCCGCCGCCCAGACCATCGATCCCGACACGTCGGGACAGACCACAGTCTGACCTTGCAGCTGTGGAACCGTTGCAAGCGATTGCTCGAGTGCGGTTTCCAGTGCTGCCTGCACGCCCAGCGGAACACCTTCACTCACTTGCGTGAGCGCGGTCATCAACTGATATGGCGCCGGCTTTACACGCGCGATGGCCTCGGGATCCGACAGCCGGGCGGCAACCTTCTCGGTCATGCCTGGCAGTTGGAACACGCCATTGCGCGCCAGCGTGTTGAGGTTCAAGCGCAGCGCTTGCCAACCGATGCGGTCAGCGAGCACGGCCCAGTCCTCGGTGGTCAGTTCGAAGGCAGTCAGCCATTCGAAAGGCACCTCAGGCAGAGGCTGCGAACGATCGCTCTTCCAAGCTTCATAAGCAGCGATTTCCTGCGGCAGCGCGTCAACATCATAAGGCTTGCCAATCAGCCAGCCATAGAACGCCCGACGCGTGGCATCGGCCGGAGCCGGGTGAACCATCTTGACGATATCCGCCAGGCTGGGATCCTTGCCCGTCGCCGCATGCATCAACTGCTTGTACGACGCCTGCTCGAGCCATTCGCGCACAAGGCGCTTGGGACGCGAGCCGAGTGAGCTACGCCCGGTCTGACCGGAACGCATGATCTGCACGAAATTGCGCAGCATACGCCCATTGTCGATCACGCGCTTGAATACGGGAACCGACAGATCAGGATCGGCCATAGTCAGCACTGCAGTCAGCAATGCCGGCATGTCCTTCATCGCACCGGACTGACGCGCATAGATCGCACATTTGGCGACCCATTCGGCATCAACCTTCCAGGCAGCATCCAGCACATCGCCCAGCTGCGCCTTGGCGTCAGAATAGAATCCATCTGACAAAGTGCCGGTGGCTGCGAGCTGCGCCAGCTTGGCTTCAGGCCCATAGGCATAGGCCGATCCACCAGCCTGGTTGATCGCATCAGCGCGCGGCGTGAACTTCGCCATTGCGCTCGAAAAAATGTTCTTGTTGGCCATAGTCCAACTCCATCTCAAATCTCGTTTCCGGGGCTTTGGGCGGCCGGCCCATTCCGGCCACCCATTTCCCGGCTGCTATGTCAGGTGTTCGACCAACCTGACGGGCATAGCTTTGCAGACAGTGTGCCAAAAACGCTCGGAGACGACATGTTGGTTTGTAACTATCTGTAACTACGTATTATTTTGAAGTTTCTGACCGGCGCACTGACATTCGCGATTTCAGAGCTGGCGATCTTCTTGTATATCTTCTTATACAAATTTATAAGCAAAGTATGAAACCGCTTACCGTCATCGGATTCCTTGGCTCGACGCTGGACGCGGCCAAGTTTGGACCCAGCCGCTGGAACAAGTGGCGGCCCACGGTCAGCATATGCATGCAGGACGATCTGCGGGTTGATCGCTTCGTGCTGCTTCACGGCGACCAGCACAAGCGCCTCGCGGGATGGGTCACCAAGGATATCGAAGACATCTCCCCCGAGACCGAGGTCTCGCCTCACATCCTCAACTTCAAGGATCCGTGGGACTTTGAAGAGGTCTACGGCAAACTGCTCGATTTCGCGCGTGACTTTCCGTTTGACCCCGACACCAATGATTATCTGATCCACATCACGACTGGGACCCACGTCGCCCAGATCTGTCTATTCCTGCTCACCGAGGCGCGTTTCCTTCCAGGCAAGCTGCTGCAGACACAGCCGCGCCGTGGACAACCCCAGCCGATCGGCACATGGAATTCGATCGATCTCGACCTGTCGCGTTATGACTCGCTCGCCACAAGATTTGCCGAGGCGAGCGAAGAGAGCGCCAACTTCCTCAAGAGCGGGATCGACACGCGCAATCCGGCTTTCAACCGCATGATCGAAGAGATCGAGCAAGTGGCGATCCTGAGCCGAGCTCCGATGCTGCTGATGGGGCCAACCGGCGCAGGCAAAAGCCAGCTGGCGCGCAAGATCTACGAGCTCAAGAAGCTGCGCCACCAGGTTGCCGGCCCCTTCGTCGAGGTCAATTGCGCGACGCTCAAAGGTGACAGCGCGATGTCGGCTCTGTTTGGGCACAAGAAGGGCGCATTCACCGGCGCTGCGCAAGAGCGCGCGGGCCTGCTCAAAAGCGCGGATGGCGGGGTGCTGTTTCTCGACGAGATCGGCGAGCTTGGCTTGGACGAACAGGCGATGATCTTGCGCGCGATCGAAGAGGGGCGGTTCCTGCCGGTCGGCGCAGATAGGGAAGCCGCCAGCGAGTTCCAGCTCATCGCCGGAACCAACCGCGACCTGGTTAGCGAGGTTGCAGCGGGGAATTTCCGAGAAGACCTGTTTGCCAGGCTCAACCTCTGGACCTTTGCCTTGCCCGGCTTGGCTGAGCGTCGAGAGGATATCCGGCCCAATCTTGATTACGAGCTTGAGCGTTTTGCCGAGCGCGAAGGCGCGCGCGTCACCTTCAACAAAGAGGCGCGCAGCCGTTACCTAGCCTTTGCAGAAAGTCCTGCTGCCCTATGGCAAGGCAATTTCCGTGATCTCACCGCCAGCGTAACGCGCATGGCCACCTTGTGCCTGAGTGGCCGGATCGATCAGTCTGCGGTTGAGCTGGAAATCTCGCGGTTGTCGGCGCTCTGGTCAGGGTCAGAGGGGGCAAATGCGCGCGATCACGGCCAGCTCGATGAACTGCTGGACGCGGGCCAGGTTCGGCGGCTCGACCCATTCGATCGGGTCCAGCTCGAATATGTGGTTGCGGTGTGCAGACGCAGCCGGAGCCTGTCCGAAGCTGGTCGCGTGTTGTTTGAAAATTCGCGCCAGCTGCGCAAATCGACCAATGACGCTGATCGGCTACGAAAATACCTGGCGCGGTTTGATCTCGACTGGAACCGAATATCGCGCAACTAGAATTGGCCGTTTCGCCACCGGAATTGGACGCCTGTTAAGGCGCGGGCCTGACCAGAAGCCGAAAATTATTCACAACGCAATTTGCGTGTTTCCTATGAGCTTCCAGCCCAAACGCAAAAAAGGCCCCGCTGGTGACAGCGAGGCCTTTCTTGTGCTTGTTTTCAAAGCGATGCTGGTTGCGGGAGTTGGATTTGAACCAACGACCTTCAGGTTATGAGCCTGACGAGCTACCGGACTGCTCCATCCCGCGGCACCGAGCTATAGCGTTTCAGACCTGTGGCCTAGAGACGCCAAAAGGGCCAACCCGAAGGCAAGCCCTTTGACTAGTGAATGGGTTTACCGCGCAATCCGCTGGCTGCAATGCCTGGCGACGACCTACTCTTCCATGCC
>Ga0207422_1001946_pt1 | contig 32632 bp, 31 predicted proteins | sample MarCyaLeptolynsp_FD_187757 | JGI IMG/M metagenome (GOLD analysis project Ga0207422, IMG submission 187757) | Marine cyanobacterial communities from Panama - species 1 Leptolyngbya sp. (SPAdes) | ecosystem: Environmental > Aquatic > Marine > Unclassified | place: Panama: Panama City | collected... | reverse complement strand
CTCCTGAACTGCTTCAGCAGCAGTATACGTCGTTTAAAGTACATATTTTAATCTCCAGGGCAAACTCAGCTGTCGTTTGCACCTGCTTTGTCATGGGCAAATTCCCTTCGAACTATTTTGGACGTTTTACTTGACAATCAAGACAATCGCTACTGCCCAGTTTCCAAACTGATGTAATCTGCTTAAGTAAGTGCTATTCATTTGTAGGGGCAATCCCTTGCGGTTGCCCCAATCGTCTCTGGAGAAGGGGGAATTAGCCAGGATGGGGGAACGATACCCATTGAGTGTCCCGGTTGTCTTTGGTGAGGGTACCCACAAGGGGTACCCCTACACATTGACAAACAATTAGATTCTCCGTCTAGGGGAGAAGATTCTAGCGGTCAAAATTGAGTGGATTCAGGATTTGCTCGGCGGTGAGGGTGAGATGGGGGAAGGTTTGCGATCGCACGAATTCGCTACCGACAAATCGTTCTGCTTCGTACCATCCGTCCACTAGAGTCAGCACTGTCACGCTCGCTGCCAGGGGATCCACAATCCAATACTCTGAAATATTCAACACGCTATATTCTGCCCGTTTAGCGCGATAATCTGTGCGTTGGGTGGATTCGCTAACGACTTCAATAACCAACAAGGGCGGCGGTTCGTTCAAGGCGATTATCGCTTCCCGATGTTGCAGATCGCGCCATTGGCTCAGGGGCAGTATCGTAACATCCGGAATGCGGACTGTATCCCAGCGTCCGCATCGGGGAGATTGAAGCCCAATTGCACCTTGAGATAACGCAATCCAGTCGTGGTTTAAGTCCCGAATTTGGTTGTCCAACTGAAATTCAAGCAATTTAATGATGGCACCGTGTTTGCCGCTACCAATGTCCATCGGGACACGTTTTCCCTCTACCAGTTCGTATCGCGTATCGGTTTCCTCACAGTACTCAAGATACGCATTCAGCGTCAGTTTTTGGGTTCTCTCTTGAGCTGTTGCTAGCATTGCTCGTTAAACGAATCGACTTTCTCTTAGCTTATCCCACGTTTCCTCACTGATTGCCGATCTGTCCAATTTTGCAACGTTGCCGGAACCAGCGTCGGTGTTGGGGTTGCTGTTCTGGGATGGGTTGAGTGTTTGGGTGTTGCGGCGCAGACGATGATGTCGTAGCGATCTAGCCTGAAGCTTGGCCATCGCTTTTCCGTTACCGGGTTCTAGATTGGGCCGCTTGATGCAGCGCTCTAGAATGCATCAATCATAGAGAAGTAGCATTATTCTCTGGCAGAGGGCCGGAGTTTCCCTATAAAGTGGCATTACATCATAGAGGAGCGACATTCCTCTATAACAGAGGGACAGATCTTCTCTATGGAGCGGCATTGAACCATAGAGGAACGGCATTCCTTTATGGCAGAGGGACAGATCTTCTCTATGGAGCGGCATTGCTCGATGGGAGAGAGGCAGCTCTGTTCGATGGAGCGATTGAGTGGGCTGGTCGGGTATTCGTGCACGTTCCAATTGTAAATTTGCCAGCGCATTGCATAGGGCTGCTCTGCTTTTCACCTCGCAATCAGAGTCAGGGGTCGGGTTGCTTGGAGAAACCCGACCCCTCGTCCCTCCGCAACTCGTTCTTTTGCAACTGCGATCGCTGGATGGGAGGCGTCCCAGTTTATTGCCCTGAGAGTTTATTGTCCTGAGAATAGTTCTATCAGGGCTTGGGTTTTCTGACTCATTTGCTGCCAGAGGTCTTGGGGGCCAATGCCAAAGACAAGCTGCAGGACGAGGGCGACGATGGCGATGAAGATGGCGGTTTTCAGGGTGGTTTTGACGACTTTGATCAACCAGGTGAAAATGAGGACTGAGATAATCAGGGCCGCGATCGCAAGAATGATTTCCATAATAAAATTCCCATAGCAATTAAATGGGTTGCCGTTCTGCTTAGATTATCTGACAATGCCACTTTCTTAAAGCACGGGAGAACGGAATGCAAGTCCTGCTGTTCTTATCGGGACAGGCTGTAGGCCCAGCACATGAAGAGGAGGGAACAGAGGAGGAGGGCTGCGATCGCAACAGTCTCTTTCATCCTGAACCGTCCAACCGCCCGATCGCGCAGTTTGCCCTGGATGCAATACAAACTCCAGAATAGCGGCACTAATACCCCCATTTCGATGAAGAAATTGCGATAGAAGTAATAGTTGGACAGGGCAATGCGGCCCGCACTGGGCAAAATACCAAAGCTGAGCTTGAACAAGTGGCCGCTCAAGGGCCACAGTAGCGGTAAAGGCTTGACACCCACCAACAGATCCAGACCTAAATGCGAAAGTCCTGCCAATATCAGTTGGAGGCTGGCGATTTGCAGTTGACGGCCCCGGATGCCGATATAAAACAGCGTGACAATTGCGACTATGGGCACAAACAGGCTAACCCCAAGGGAATGGGTGATTCTCAGCCCGTGATGGGCAGAGGATTGCAGGGCAGGAATCAGATAATCCAGATCGGGCATGGAGGCAACGATAACCAACCCCAAGAGCCACAATCCTTTGGGTAGAGGCGGGCGCTGCGGTTGCCCGGTCAGGGCGTCAATGCTGAGGGCGGTGAGACTGTGGCCAATAAATGAGGACATAGAGTAGAGGGCAGAGGGTAGAGGGCAGAGGGCAGAGGGCAGAGGGCAGAGGGCAGAGGGCAGAGGGCAGAGGGCAGAGGGCAGAGGGCAGAGGGCAGAGGGTAAAAGCAGAAGGTTGATTCTAGTCGTTCTGGAGGATATAGGAGTAGAAGGCAGAGGGCAGAGGGCAGAAGGCAGAGGGTAGAAGCAGAAGGTTGATTCTAGTCGCTCTGGACGTTTTACTCTGTTCTAATTTATATTTTGTGGCTATAGCAATAGTCATATCGCTTAGGACAAAATTGAGCGTGCGCTTCGGGCGCTCTCAATTGTTATACATAGCGCTACGAGAATCAAAATTGAGCGTGCGCTTCGGGCGCTCTCAATTGTTATACATAGCGCTACGAGAATCAAAATTGAGCGTGCGCTTCGGGCGCTCTCAATTGTTATACATAGCGCTACGAGAATCAATGAGGACAGGACAAAAAGCGCAAAACCAATGTCATGAACCGTCCCCTTCTGCCCTCTGCATTCTGCCTCCTGCCTTTTGCGATCGAGGCACTCTGAACGAATCGATTTGTCAGAAGGGTTGTAATCCCGCCAAACAATGTCAGAATAATCCAGACCCTATAATCCAGACCATTGTTAAGCGAGGTAAGCAAGTATGACCATTTCCCCCACTCTACAGCAGTCATTGGCACAACAGTGTGCTTTAAAAATTATCAGCGGCTTGAATAATTTCGATCCGGAGCGGGTGGCGGCGACGGTGAAAGCTGCCGATCGGGGCGGGGCGACGTTTGTGGACATTGCAGCGGATGCCAGTCTGGTAAAACTGGTGCGTCAGCTGACTGACCTGCCGATCTGCGTTTCAGCAGTGGAGCCAGACCGATTCGTTACAGCGGTGGCTGCGGGCGCAGATCTAATTGAAATTGGCAATTATGATAGTTTCTATGCCCAGGGACGTCGGTTTGAGGCAGCAGAAGTACTGGAGTTGACTCATCAGACGCGATCGCACCTGCCCCAGATCGCGCTTTCTGTCACCGTACCCCACACCTTACCCCTCGACCAGCAGGTGCAGCTAGCTGAAGCCCTGGTCGTCGCTGGAGCCGACATCATCCAAACCGAAGGCGGCACCAGCAGCAGCCCCAGCCATCCCGGTACCCTGGGACTGATTGAGAAGGCCGCACCGACTCTGGCGGCAGCCTACGAAATTTCTCGCGCCGTATCTGTGCCCGTGCTGTGTGCATCGGGGCTGTCGAGCGTCACCGCTCCGCTTGCGATCGCAGCCGGCGCGGCAGGCATTGGCGTCGGTTCCGCCGTCAACCAGCTCAACGACGAAGTGGCCATGGTCGCCGCCGTCCGCAGCTTAGTCGAAGCGCTGGAGAAACAGCCATTGGTTGTGCACTCGTAGCTCATTGCTTATGGTTCATAGTTCATTACTGGTGGTTGATGCTTCATCGCCAATCGTTCTTGATTAACAAACAATGAACAACAAACAATGAACAATGAACAATATATTTGAGCGTGCAGGTAGAATCTGCGCGCTCAAACCTCCTGATATCAAGTCGGCAAGATTGAGATCGATTTGTAGATTGAGTCTCTGCTAAGATAGCCGTCTCATACGAATTTTGTCATCTTCAATCACACTAAAATAACCTGTCCAGTCATTACGTTGCGCGATCGCGTTAACAACTTTTTCAGCCACCACCTGGCTGGAGGGAGTTGCGATCCGGAATAGAATAATACCAACAGAAGCAGGAAGTTTGGTGCGAAAGACCAATGCACCGAAGTCTTTATCAAACGTCACAAGAATACGCTGTTCTGCCTGAGCACGACTCAAGACTTGCACATCAGAAATGCCAGGGGATTCCAGACGCACCCAGGTACGTCATAGCCCTGTTGACGCAAGGCTTCTACAGCATCCAAAGGAAAGTTTTCATGGGCCAGGAAGCGCATGGTCAGGCGGAAATAGGATAGACCCTCTCGGCTTTGAGGCTGGCACTGGCATAACTGAGGCAAGCCAGAATATCTTCAGCCGTAATGCCAGGGTAGTTGCGCAAGATTTCTTCAACGCTCCAGCCTTGAGCCAGGAGATCGATAATGAACTCAACCGCGAGCCGAGTCCCTTTGATGATGGGCTTGCCGACAAGGACATCCGGATTGAGAACAATATGGCTTTGCCAGTCCATAGAAAAACTTGAAATCAGCTGATGCTGTCATTCTACCCTGATATCAAATGTTTCCAGGAGTAGGCGTTTAGGCGCGATCGCAACATCCTGCTAAAATTGTAGTGTAATCAAGCTTGCCGGATGGACACTCCCCCCAATGCCAACCTCCTATCGCCTGATAGAATTCGCGATGTCCCTGGAGGAAGGCCGGGCCAACGCACAAGTAGTCTACGACAAACTGGCAGATGAAACTTTGTGGGTAAAATCCCCCCTTGCAAAGGCGTTCTGGCTCGGATCTGAAACCCTTCCCCCTGAATAACTGCCTCATCCATCCATTATCCTGAAACCATTTTAGATTACAGATCTAGCTTATCTTGAATCCTAGAGTTAGTTTTGTCCTGACAAGAGAGCTGTTGCATTAAACCGAGGGCGAACCGGACGAGCTAAATTTGTAACGAACCAACCGTCTATCCCAGTTGCTTTCATGAACTCGCAACAGCCGCAACAGAAGCCAGACTTCTCGGGAAAGATAACGGATGCTATTTTTAAAGCCATCTCTGGTGGCAGCGGCCTCTATGCGCTGTATAACCTCTATTTGGAGGATATCCCCAAAGCCGCGATCGCGGCCCTGGTGGCCTTCGGTGCCGGATTAATGGCCCGCTTTGGTCAGGGATTGATGACGCCTCTGGGCAAGCGCATGCAGCAAGGCGGCGAAGCCTCCGGAGAAATCATCGGTCAAGCCATCGGCAACACCGTTGAAAAAACGCTGACCCAGGTGACAAGATTTCATCAACAATACCTGGACGCCCTCAAAACCCATTGCCACAACCTGAAAATTGAAGGCTACAAAGGTCGTCTCCCCCGCCTCGCCCTCGAAGACGTATATGTGCCCCTACGAATTAACCCAGGACGGCACCCAGGACAGCATCCAGGACGGCACCCAGGAAGCCAGCAAAACCTCTCAGCCCAGAACAAACCCCTGAAGATCTGGCACCTGCTCCCCACCGCCGAACGTGCCAACAACACCTTCCCGGAACGCCTGCTCGCAGTCATTGCCAATCCCGGTTATGGCAAAACCACCCTACTGCGCTTCCTCACCCTCAGCTTTGCCAACCAATCCTACACCACCCATCGCGCCAGAGCGCTGATCCCGATTCTGCTGCTGTTTCGAGAAATATATCAACGGATTCAAACCCCACAACACCCCGCTCTGCCGCAGTTGATTGTCGAACAGATCCGGCAGTTGCCCCGCTGCTCAGACCTGCGGACGTCTGAACCCTGGTTCAAGGAACGATTGCAGCAAGGCGACTGTCTGGTAATGCTCGACGGCCTGGACGAGGTACCTGAATCCCAACGGGAAACCGTCAGCCAATGGGCCCACTGGCAAATGCAAAACTACCCCAGCCAATTTATCCTCACCTCCCGTCCCCACGGCTACGACAGCAGCTTGTTTGCAGGCGTCCAACGTATCGACATTCTCGACTTCAACACCGACCAGAAACGTCAATTCATCGACCAGTGGTATCGCTTCATCACCTGGGAATTCACCTGGAAACCGCTCTGGGAAAACAGCCAGCGTCAGTCCGATCCCCAGAAACGCCTCTCCTACGAACAGACAGAAGCCCAGAGCAACGCCGAAGCGCAAAAAGCCGCCGACGATCTCAGTCGGCAACTGTTTGCCGATGCCAACCTGACCGAACTGGCCCGCAACCCGTTGCTGCTGACCATTATTGCCGCCACCCACGAAGCCAGCGAACGGTTGCCCACCCGTAGAGTGCATCTCTACAAAGAAATCTTCAGGCTGTTGCTGGAATATCGACCCAATCGCCGCGATACCCGCCTGACGATGGCCAACGCCGAAGACAATCAACAACTATTGCAGTGCCTGGCGACCCAACTGACTCGGGCTGACAGAACCCAATTCTCGCCAGAAGAAGGAGCCGCATGGATCGAAGCCCGTCTAGCCGAACTTCATCCCAAAAAGACCCTGACGCCCCAGCAATTTTTGCGGGAAATGCAGCAGGTTTCCGGCTTACTGGCTGGCGGCGAGGGCGATCTCTACGAGTTCAGCCACAAGACCTTCCAGGAATACCTCAGTGCCGTAGAACTGAGTGCCACTCCCTGGGGACGGCAGCGGGTGATGGCGCAATTGGCCAATGAAGCGTGGAAAGAGGTGGTCTACTTTTCGGCGATGCTGAGCGATCCGACGCCATGGATTGAAGCAGCGCTGGCAGCGCCACCCTCCTCCTACGCTTTAGACTTAGCGCAACAGATCGTCAACGACAGCAAACGGGTAACTGACAGCCTGAAACAACAAGTGCTGGCGGCCCGCCAGCAGCAGGAACCAGAATCCGCAGCCGTGCGACTGGAACAACGCTTTCGCACCCTCACCTCCCTCGACGAACAAACCGCCATCGATCCGGGCTGCATTACCTGGGTCGAGTACCAGCTGTTTCTAACAGACCAGGCCACCGGGCAGTTCCATTCCCAGGCAGAACCTCTAGCTGCTCCAATCGGTCAAGAGAACCACCCTGCCATCGGCATCAGTTGGCAAGATGCCCGCTGGTTCTGTGCCTGGTTAGCCACCCAAACCAATCTGCAACCGGCAGCGGGAGTCTACTTCTACCGCTTGCCCACGAGAGCAGAAGTGCAACAGGTCTCTGCAGCAGCCAATAATCTGATTCCGTTTACCGATCCGCCCGCGCCACCGGGCAATGTCTTGAAAGTGGTGCGAGTGCAGTTGAGCGATCGCTACAAAACGCTGCTGAACTATCTGGCCAATGGACACTGGAAAGAGGCGGATAAGGAAACCTATCAGATCATGTGTCAGGCGATTGGCAAAGAGGGATACGAGTGGGAAATAGAGGATATCCAGAATTTCCCCTGCGAAGATCTGCGTATCCTCGATCGACTCTGGGTACAATTCAGCGGCGGGCGCTTCGGCTTCAGCGTTCAACGGGATATTTATGCCAGCAAAGCGGTGGGCGGCAAGCTGGATGGACAGTATAATGATGAAGCTTTTGGTCGATTTTGCGATCGCGTTAAGTGGCGCGAAGGCGGACGGTGGATGTTCAACAACCTGACCTATGACCTTATAGATGTTCCAGGACACCTCCCAAGCTGGGCTGGGGTTTGGGGTGGTGGTGTTGGGCGGAGTTGGGTGAGTTTGGGTTGTGTTGGGTTGTTATTCTTCTCTCGCGCAGAGACTTGCGAACTGTAACGCGTTCCGAGTCCCGTAGGGTGGGCAACGCGGCCAGCGCTCCGGTTTGCGTCACCCATATCTACATACCGCGTTGCCCACCATTGTCTTCCCTTCCACACCCCAGGTCAGCATAGACCTTCTGCCTGGAAACATGAGATCCTGGTGGGCAAGGCTGATTTCAGTCATTGGGTTTTGCTAACGGTATTGTCGCCAGCCTTGCCCACCCTACGAATTTTCTGCCCTCTGCCATTCCTCCCTTTGCTAAACTGGTCTCAGTGCCTGGAGCCAAACCCATGACTGCCCAACTCCAAACCGATCGATTCAAAACCGAACCGGAGCGTGCCTACCCCTATTTCTGCGATGGCAAACCGATGTCAGACAACACTGAGCAATATCGTTGGATCGTCATCATCAAGGAAAATTTGGAACTCCTGTTCGCTGCCATCGCGGATGTGTTCATTGCGGGGGATTTGTTCTGGTCGCCAGTGAAGGGAGAAGTCAATACCATCAAGACGGCCCCGGATGTGATGGTGGTGTTTGGGCGGCCCCGGGGTAAGCGTCTGTCCTACATCCAGCATGAAGAAGATAACATCCCGCCCCAGGTGGTGTTTGAGATTCTCTCCCCCAGCAATACCCCGAAAGAGATGGGGGAGAAATTCGACTTTTATCAGAAATATGGCGTTGAGGAATACTATATCTACGACCCCCATGATTGTGTCCTGGATGGCTGGAAGCGCCGGGGCCAGAGGTTGGAACCACTGCTGCTGCTGAATGGCTGGGTGAGCCCGCTGTTGGGCATCCGCTTTGTGATGACCACCGATGGACTGGAAATCTACCGTCCTGATGGCCGGAAATTCCTGACCACTCTGGAGTTGGAAGCGGAACGGCAGCAAGCGGAGCAGCGGGCTGAGCGGGCAGAGTGTCGCGCTGACCGGGAACAGGAGTTGCGAGTACGAGAACAACAAGAGAAGGAACAGGAGCAGCAACGAGCCAATCGCGAACAGCAATTGAGAGAGCAGGCTGAACGTCAGTTGCACCAGGAGCGTCAACACCGCCGCCAGCTGGCAGAGCAGCTCAGCAATCTTGACCCGGAACAGCTCAGGGCACTGGGTATCGATCCGGAGCTGTTGAATTAAACGGTTAATGAATTCCTCAGCGCTCTTGCGGCAAAAACCAGGTCATACTAAGCGTTCCAAGTCCCGCAGGGTGGGCAACGCGGCCAGCGCTCTGGTTCGCGCCACCCCCATCTGCATACCACGTTGCCCACCATTGTCTTCCCTTCCACACCCCAGGTCAGCATAGACGTTCTGCCTGGAACTAGAGATCCTGGTGGGCAAGGCTGATTTCAGATATTGGGCTTTGCTAACGATATTGTCGCCAGCCTTGCCCACCCTATGGGGCTACGGGGCTGGAGCAATTCTAGCTGGGACACAGCGCTAGACTGCAGTTGCTAAGGGGATTGCGATCGCAGGAAAGCGCTTAAGTAATTTTCGATCCACCGTCACCAGCTGGGTTTGCAACTGCATCGCCAGAGCAATGAATTCGCAGTCGTAGGCAGAGCAGTGACTTTTCTCCGCTAGGCGCAACACATCGAACGAAGCGACTTCAAATTCGCGATCGCACAACAACATCTCTGCTTCTGATTGGATCGCATAAGCCCGATCGAAGGTTAATAGATTTTTGCGCAGATAAAGGGCGAGAACATTGCGGAATTCACTGCGCCAGAGCAGCGGTGCTGCCCAATCCGGTTGTTCAATGAAGAGGCGCTCTGCAGCCGTAGTTCGCTCGGTTGGGAGATAGAGATAGGTAATGACATTGGTGTCGACGACAATCATGCACGACCCTGCGCGATCGCATCAGCGATGTCCTCAGTCTCAAACGCTTCAGCGTTCAGGGTGCTTCTGAGCTTGCGCGCACGAGCAAGATGCTCTTCGGGGTTGATGCGAGCAGACAACAATGTTTTTTCCAGGCAGACGATTGCTTCGCTATTAATGCTGCGATGATTGGCCTGAGCCGACTCTTTCAAGCGGGTATAAACAGCGTCAGGGATATTCTTCAGGGTAATGGTAACTGCCATAAAACGCCACTAACTGGTTCCACAATGAAACCATTATGGTGGAATGAAATGCAGGCGTCAAATTGAGGGAGTATTCTGTCCGAGTCGAGAGAGCGGGTTTCTTTAAGAAACCTGCTCTCTGATGTTCTGGTTAGGAATGAGAATTTAATAATTTGCCGCTTTGTAGGGGTGCCCCTTGTGGGTACCTGTCATATCGGGGCAACCACAAGGGATTGCCCCTACAGGATCCCACATCTTAATTTAATTCTTGTTCCCTAGAGGCCGGATTGGGCTTTGCCACTATCGGTTTCAACAGCGTTTGTTTCCAGGTTGAGGATGAAACGGTCTGCGATCGCGCCATGCTCCGGGTCGGCAGGGTCAGCGACAAAATTCCAACGCCACTGCTGCACCTCCAGAGCGGTGACCTTCTCCCCTGCCTGGGCTTTGCGATTGTAAGCCGCACCGCTGGCTGCGAGGAATTTTTTGCAGATATGTACGTTTTTGGGGACAAAGCACATGATGATGGGCCGACGATAACGACCATCCTCCATGGCCCCAATGACATCTTCCAGATGAGCTCTGGACGTTTTCCCCGACTGGCGACGAAGGAGGACCTTGTAGTATTCCACGCTTTCGGGATCTTTAGGGGTAAAAGAATACATCTGGACTGCAGTTAATGGATAGAACTCAATGCGGTTCACCCAGCAGAATGTCAACAGCATCATCAGGCCGATCGCCAGCAGCGGGTAACGGAATCCCTGTGCACCTCGTTGGGCAAGGGGAATCAGATCTGATGGATCCTCTGCTTCGACCGGGCCAATTTCGCAGCTGGTGTCGCACTGGATCAACTTGAAGCGATTGCGGGCAACATAGTCGTAAATGGGCACGCCCAGGGCTGGCACCCCAGGCATAAAGAGCAGCGGCACCAGCAGCCAGAACATCGGTAGAGCCAGGGCGATGATGCGATAGCCGTAGAATCCAGCATAGGCTTTGCCGTTGCGATCGAGTACATACATTTCCTTGGCCAGATTTTCAGGCACCAGATCGAGATTGCGATCGCGATTAAACGTCGCCAGATCCAGCTGACGAAAGTCAATAAATTCCAACCGTTCCAACAAATCAAAACTTGCCAGCAAGCCCACCGTGCGGCGGCAAAACGGACAAAAACCATCGTATAGCACCTGAACCGTGCCGCGACGAGCCACAACCCACCTGGCAACGGCCCGACGAACAGCCGTAAAATCATAAAAGACCAGCTGCAACAAAATCAAGTCAAAGAAAGGCACGTTCTGTAAAAAGAAGATCCCAGCGTGCATGCTCGCCATCATCGCTGGCAGGATACGCCGCCCCAGAGTCGAAACCAACACCACTCCATAAGCCACCTCACCCAGGACTCCAAACAGACCTAAAAGCGCAAATAGAAAGTCAGGAGCCTGGGTCAGATGGAGCGAGAGTCCCCAATCTGAGAACATGGGATTTAGAGAATCGGTATATAGAATCCGGCGCATGTTGGTCGCATTCCACCAAAAAAGCCCGCTGTTGCGGAACTTACTCAGCCCAGCCGCAATATAAACCAGGGCAATGACAACCCAGCAAGCATAGCGCGACCAGCCATAAACCGAAAACGGACGATCCACGGCTGGAACCGCCTGCCCGCGGTAAATTTTTCCCAGACGATCGACAGAAAAACTATCGTTGCACGGTGTGAAGGATAACACCACTCCTAGATAAAAGGGGACAAGTCCAGAGTGACTGAACCAGGAATAATGAAAAATAATCCCCATTAACACCAGATAACCCAGCGTCCCCAGCGGCAGCACAAACCGCGTTTGCCAACCCACTGTTGCCAGCACCAGCAACAAGACGGTTAGCAACTTAAACACCATCAGGGCGCTATTGCTATCCAGAAAGGTCTCAAACCCAGGGATCGCATACAAATACTGGATGACCCCAGTGGACCAACGCATTTCCTCGGGGAGGAAGGCCGTGCTGGGTATATCCGCTGCCAGTGCGAACGTCAGCATCAGGCCGCAAACCAGCACCCGAATCGCTCCCAAAGACTCGGCAGTGGCCTCACCGACGCAGCGGCGAAAGAACGCGGGCGACGCAATGACCAACGTCACTACCCCAAAAACCAGACAGGCCACAAATCCCTGTTTCGCTGAGATCCCCCAGGCCCAATCTGGCGCAACCAGTTTCTTTAATCCAACCCAAAGACATCCCAACAGGAAAAATGCTAGCCCCAGTTGAAGATAAGCCCAACGCCCACCCCTGAAGATTGGCAAAGAACGAAGGTTCTTCATGAGAAACCTCTCTGCATCAGCGTTTATTCAGCGATCCCCCGATGAAAATTGCAAGGGGTTTATGACTAGTTTAGAGGATCTTTGAGAGGGCAGAGGGCAGAAGATGGAGGGGAGCAAGGGAGGTTGGAGGGAGTGGGGGAAGTGGGGGAGGCAGAAGGCAGAGGGGGAGGCGGAGGAAGTGGGGGAAGTGGGGGACGTAATAGAGAAAGAAGCTAATCGCTAATTGCTAACCGCTAATTGCTAACCGCTAATTGCTAACCGCTAACCGCTAACTCAAAGAATTTTGCCAATTGCGATCGCACCGAGGCCACTCAACATCAAACCAATCCCAAACCACTGGAGCACAGTCACCTTCTCCGACAAAATAAACGCCCCAGAGGCCGTCGTTGCAAACAACGTCAACCCAATTAAAAGCGGATAAGCAACCGACAAATTAATCCGCTTCAACACAACAAGATATAGAATTGTACTGACTCCATACAAACCAATGCCACCTAACACGAAAATCAACTTCATCTTCAGTTGATTTTCATCGGCCCCCAGCTTCAGCAACGTTTGACCCGTCGCATTCAAACCCACAGAAGCAATCACTAAAAAGGCCAGAAAAAGCTTAGTTGACATAATAAATACTTTCGACTCCGGTTGGCATCCCCAACAGTGCAAACGCCCGCAGCTGGCATGAAGGCAAACACATAATGTCCAGCTGGCGGCAAATTAGTCAACAGTATCATAGATCCGAGCGGTACTAAAATCAGTTGCAAAACCACTGACATGGGACAATAGTAGCCCTGTGACCCATCTGAAAATTGTACGCAGTTCGGATAGTCAGTTGACTGCTGCAAAGTCTCTTGGATAAGTATTACAGCCCGCTCTAACACCGAGATCCATCACAGCAAATGGGCAGTGGTAAACAAGTCATGATTTTTGAGCGTTCGGGTTCCATCCAAACGCTCAAAAATCATGACTTATATTGGGACTATCAGCAAATTACGGGGTGTCCATTCATCAGGAAGGATAAATAGAGAGACAAATTGGAACTGAGTGCGCTGTCAATTTAAACGTTGGGGAGAAAAACTAGAGCGCCAGTAGCTTCTATCTGCAACACCAGAGTACTTCTACAGAACCGAGAAGAAGGTCGGATTGTCGATCGGCCAATGCCTTAGCCTCAGACTCGTTTCCAGCATTCCAAGATTTCAATTTATCCTTTAAACTTGCCATTATCGCCCCCAATGGAGCTAAACTAGAAAAAGTTAATAAAGATTTCAGATTTACCCTCTTTCGGAAAATCCAAACCTGTAGGAGCATTGCAATCAATACTCCTATTGCAGAGATTCGGTCTTAATCAATTCTTATTCTTCAAGCAAACCTCAACGGATCGAACCTCCATGAATCGGACTCCTGAAAGCGAACCGCTAGCTTTTGGCTGGTGGCTCGAAGTGCGTACCTCCAATCCGCAAAGCATTTACTACTTCGGCCCCTTCACCAGCTGGGTCAAAGCAGAATGCTCCCGAACCGGCTACATCGACGATTTAAAGCAAGAAGGTGCAATGGTCACCAACAGCCACATTCGCTGCTGTCAACCGAAACAATTAACCTTAATAGAAGAAGAACTCCGTCAGCCGAGCTTCCAGCGATGGTTCGAACGCATCCATCGTCAATTCAGTGCTGTTCCCTTCTGCACTGTTGCCGAAGATTCATAGACCTGACACGACTTGGAAAGTTATTTTGAAAGTCTTGCAGAGCAAGGCTTTCAAAACAATTCGTTTTTCCGTTCTGGCACAAAGAAATGGGAGCTAGCACCTCCAAAGGGGGCGCTAACCTTCCAAGTCGTGACCTGATTTAAAATCGTGGAATGCTGGATAAACAAAGATTTCAGCATTCGCTCAAAAAATGAGCAAAATGCTTTCAGCATAAGGGATTGATAACACCCAATCAATCGCCTTTGCGCTTGCGTTGCAGCAGCGTTCCACCCAATAGGACCAGAGTACCCAGTCCTAAGAGAATGGAAGGTTCGGGGGTAGAGGTGGGGTCGAGCCGTGCGATCCAGCCTTCACTGTTCCCCTCTGGGTTCGTTCCCCTGCCGACCAGGGTGAGACCATCTGCAGAGATACCCCATGCTGAACCTAATTTCCAGCCTGTCAGATCCAGACCAAAATCATCGGTCAGGATATCAGACAACAAACGCATCCCCTCACCTTCCGTCCAAAGGAACGCTTGAGTGGTGCTGTCGCTAAACCCAAACCCCACGATAACAGAGCCATCAGCGGAGGTCGCAAGCGCTCTGCTGAAGAAGAAGCCGCCGGGGAAATCGCCCAATCCGACCATTCCCTCAGCTTCTGTCCAGCGGAACGCCTCGGGGCCGTTGATGCTTCTGCTTTCGCCCACGATAACAGAGCCATCAGCGGAGGCTCCAAAAGCCCTGCCGTTGAAGAGGCTACCGGGTAGGTCACCCAGTCCCACCAGACCATCACTTGCGCTCCAGCGAAATGCCTCAGTGCCGCTGATACTCGTGTTGTTGATACTGTCACTATCGCCCACCACCACCGAGCCATCCGCAGAGACACCATTTGCCCGACTGAAGAAATCGCCTCCGGGTAGGTCACCCAGTCCCACCATGCCATCGCTTGCACTCCAGCGGAAGGCCTCAAAGCCGTTGATATTACTGCCAAAACCCACCACCACCGAGCCATCTGCAGAGATCCCAAAAGCAGCACTGCCAAAATCGCCTCCGGGTAAGTCACCCAGTCCCACCATGCCGTCGCTTGTAGTCCAGCGAAATGCTTCAGTGCCGTTGGCACCTATGCTATAACCTGCCACCACCGAGCCATCCGCAGAGACACCATTCGCTACACTGCGGAAATCGCCCCCTGGCAGGTCACCCAGTCCCACCATACCGTCGCTTGCAGTCCAACGAAATGCTTCAGTGCCGTTAGCACCCGTGCTTCTGCCCACCACCACCGAGCCATCCGCAGAGATCCCCTCAGCTAGACTGAGGAAATCTCCCCCAGGTAAATCGCCCAGTCCTGAAAACGAGGCTGCCTGCGCTGAAGCGTTAATCAGCGTCAGGGCAGCGGTTGCCAACACTGCTGTCCTTAGCTTTAAGACTGCAGAGTGCTTAAAATCCAGATTCAATCCTTTAGATGCCGTTGTTGTAGCCTGGAATAAACTTAGGAAACTCATGGATAAATCCTGGTAGGTTGACACATCCTCGTCATTTTCTAAAGGGAATCTTCCAGGCTGATATGAGCCACGATCTATTGCCAGTAAAAGCAGGTCTACAAACAATAGCTTCCCTGATAGCCACTTTTAGGGAATCTTCCAGGCTGATATGAGCCACGATCTATTGCCAGTAAAAGCAGGTCTACAAACAATAGCTTCCCTGATAGCCACTTTTATAGTATACCTGCTTCACCGATTGACGCTGCTCATATCAGGATAGCGATCGCCCAGAGCAAAGCCCTGGGGTGCTACGGCTTCAATACGTTCCAGCTCAGCCGGGGTCAGCTCAATCTCTGCTGCTGCGACATTTTCTTCCAAATATCGGCGACGTTTGGTACCCGGAATCGGCACAATATCTTTCCCTTTAGCCAGGAGCCATGCGATCGCAAGCTGACTGGCCGTCACTCCCTTCTCCGCAGCAATCGCTTTCACCTGCTCCACCACCGCCAGATTTTTAGCAAAATTCTCCCCCTGAAAACGAGGCGAAAACCTGCGGTAATCATCCACCGCCAGATCTTCCAGCCGTTGAATCGCCCCAGACAGGAACCCCCGTCCCAACGGACTGTAAGCAACAAACCCGACCCCAAGCTCCCGCACCGTCGCCAGAATTTCATCCTCTGGATCGCGACTCCAGAGCGAATACTCTGTCTGCAGCGCCGCAATCGGATGCACCGCATAACCGCGACGAAGGGTCGCAGGTGCAGCCTCAGATAAACCCAGATAACGGACTTTTCCTTGCTGCACCAACTCCGCCATCGCCCCCACAGTCTCTTCAATTGGCACTGTCGTATCCACTCGATGCAAATAATAAAGGTCGATCGCATCCACCCCCAGGCGCTGCAGCGAAGCATCGCAAGCTTGACGAACGTAGTCTGGCTTACCATTAACCCCACCAAAGCCTCCATCCGCACTGCGGATGATACCAAACTTAGTCGCCAGTACCACCTGCTCCCGACGACCTTTGAGCGCTTTACCAACCAGCTGCTCGTTGGTGTGAGGGCCATACATATCCGCCGTATCCAGGAACGTCACCCCCAGATCCAGTGCCCGATGCAGCGTTGCGATCGCCTCCGCCTCATCCCGAGCACCATAAAACTCAGACATTCCCATACACCCCAGGCCGATCGCAGAAACCTCTAACTCCGGCCCTAATTTACGCATTTTCATCGTCATTCTCATCGTCATTATCCTCCAAATTGTTCTCCAACTGATTCACCAATTCACAGATTTACCGACTTCATCCATTCACCTACTGACCAATTGACCCACTGACGGAACAAGCCAACGCTCAAGTTCGTAGTCGGCACTTCAGTGCGCCAAAGTCTCCCGAAAGCGTATTCAAATTTGTAGTCGGCACTTCAGTGCGCCAAAATCCCCTGAATACGAACCCACAGCCCTCGTCAAAACCCAATTTCAGGTTGGGTTGCAGCGACCGCAGACACCCAACGCAAAGCCAGCCCGTGTTAGATTTCGCAAACTCAATCTAACCGACTTGCCACCATATTTTTCAAGCGCAATCAACGCGATCGTAATCAACCAGACGCGATATCAGACGCGATCTGAGACAACTTCTGCTCGACATCCTTATAGTGTTGAATTTTCCAGTCAATCGCCGCCAGATTCTCCTGCAGCTGCTGCAAGTTCTCCACTACTTTCTGTCGATGAGCCTCCAACAAGGCCCGCCGTTCCTGCACCGCATCAGGCTGCTGCCGCAACAAGGTCGCATATTGCTGCATCTGCCGAATTGGCATCCCCGTCAAGCGCAATTTGGTCAGAAACTGGATCCAACTAATATCCTGCTCAGAATAGCGCCTGTGACCATTGCGCGCCCGATGGATCGGGGCAATCAAGTCGCACCGCTCGTAATAGCGTAAGGTGTGGACGCTCAGCCCGGTAGCTGCAGCCACTTGTTGGATAGTCAGTTCCTGTTCCATATCCCTAGCCTAAAAGTTAGAGCGCACTCTAAGTCAAGTCTTTTTTCAATGATAGTCTTTCAGCGCTGCTCAGCTGTCAACGAGCGACGTCTGGGGAATATGCGATCGCAGTCAGAACGGCCAATCACCCAACACGGACGATCTTCTTCACGACCCAATTTCAGAATTCAACCCAATTTAATATCAAAACCGACAGACTATCCTGGGCTTTACCGGACAGGGATGTCCCAGAATCTTTTCCTGGAGGGAAGTACGCAACGGATTATTCCTGATGTCAAGCTTTTTCAGGTTTGTCAGAGTCGCTAAGGGAGTCACATCTGCAATTTGATTTTTCCCAAGGTAAAGCTCTGTCAGATCGATCAGATGGGCGATCGGGGTCGCATCCACAATTTCATTGTCACTGAGATAAAGCCATTTCAGCTCGGTCAGACGAGCAAGCGGGGTCACATCCACGATTTCATTATTGCCCAGGCTCAGACCTATCAGGTTGGTTAAATGGGCTAATGGGGTTACATCTGCAATTTTATTGTTACTGAGGTCAAGCCCTGTCAGGTTGGTCAAATGGGCTAATGGGGTCACGTCTGCAATTGCATTGTCACTGAGGTTCAGCGTCTTCAGATGGGTCAAACGGGCTAACGGAGCCACATCTACGATGCGATTGAATCTGAGTCTAAGCACTGTCAGATGGGTCAGGTTTGCTAACGGGGCCACATCCGCGATTTTATTGCTACGAAGGTCAAGCGTTGTCAGCCGGGTCAAGCTCGCTAACGGGGTCACGTCTGTAATGTGATTGTCACTGAGATGCAGTTCCGTCAGAGAAGTCAAATGGGCTAACGGGGTTACGTCTGTGAGATGGGTATTGCTGATATCAAGCTTTTTCAGGTGAGTCAGACTCGCTAAGGGGGTCACATCCTCAATCTGGTGCCAGGTGAGGTTCAGCTCTGTCACGTTAACAAGCACTGCTTTAGCGCGATCGCAGTCTCTCGTCCTCGCTTTCTTCAACAGCACGTTCACAGTATAACGGGCCTTCCAGGTCAATTGCGCTTTGTGGGTACACCAATCAGCAAAGGTCTCAAAAGTCTCTGGAGGATTTCCGCGTTGGGGTATGATACCTTTATAGACTGCGATTTTCCAAAGGAGAGGCACCATCACCGCAGCTAGAATAGCCCACAACCCAACGCGAACGATCTTTTTCACGACCCCTCTTCCTGTTTTTGAATCCATCGGTAGCGACTGTCTTGACTGTCGAGCAACCCTAATATGCTGGATAAACCCCACTTAAAAGCACAAACACAGCAACCCCACTCAGAATCTCGACTTGACACAACCTGCATAGCATTCCGATGATAGGTCAAAATAGAGAAAAACGACCCAAAACCAGACATTCCAATTTCCCGCTTCCCCTGCTTCCGCCGCCGCCCCCGCCTCCTAACCCCTGCCCTCTCCCCCCAAACTTGACCCATGATCAGCCCCCAACACATGGAAGACCTGCTCGACGAAATGTACAACGCCTTCACCCCGGAGCCGTTGCAACCCGGCGATCCGGCCTATGTAGACTGTCGAGCCGTGCGGGGCGACGAAGATGTACTCGAAGAACTCGGGCGCACCGTCCGACGCTCCCGCGCCCTCACCTACCAGCTCTATTCCGGCTATCGCGGCTCCGGTAAAACCACCGAACTGCTGCGGCTGAAAAAAGATCTGGAAGATCGCGGCCATGTCGTGGTCTACTTCGCCGCAGACGACGCCGACCTCAGCGTTCAGGATGCCCAATATACCGATATCCTGCTCGCCTGCACCCGCCATCTGCTGCGAGAACTAAAAGAAAAAGCCGACCCCGCCCCCATCCTCACCTGGTTGCAAGCGCGGCTGCGGGATCTCAAAGAGGTGCTACTGATCGAAATCGACCTGAACGAGTTCAACTTAGAGGTGGGGCTGCAAGAATTCGCCAAATTGACCGCAGCAGTGCGGGCCGAACCCGGTCAGCGCCAGAAAATCCGGGAGCGCCTCGAACCCCACACCGAAACCCTGATCCAGGCCCTCAACGCCTTCATCAAAGACGGCAGCAGCCACTTGCTCGAGAAAACCAAGCTGCTGGTCATCGCCGACAACCTCGATCGCATCGTGCCCATCTTCCGGGACAACGGACGCAGCAACTACCAGGAGATTTTCCTCGATCGCCACGAACAACTGAAGGCGCTCCACTGCCACATCATCTACACCGTGCCCATTTCCATGATCTATTCCCGCTGGGCCACTGAACTGAAAGACAACTACGGCATTCCCCTGGTCTTACCCTCCATCATGGTGCGTCGCGAAAACGGCGACCCCTACGAGCCAGGATTGAAGGTGCTGAAAACCATCATTCAGCGGCGCGTACCGTCCCTGTTGCGAGATTCTCTGGTGCCGGACGTCTTTGAATCGGAGGCAGTCTTGCAAGACCTCTGTCTGATCGGCGGCGGCTACGTGCGGGACTTAGTGCAGTTGATGCAGGAAGCGATCACCAAAACCGAGGCACTGCCGATTCGGGCGCGGGCAGTGCAGCGAGCCGCCGATGCCCTGCGAGATGTCTACCGTCGGGCCGTGGAAGAAAGCCAGTGGCCGATCCTGCGAGACATACATGAAACTAACAAGATCGAGAATGACGACGTGCAACGCAGCTTGCTGTTCAGTCGCTGCGTGCTGGAATATCGCTACTTTGACGACCAGGGCGACAAGCACACCTGGTACGACGTCCATCCCGTGCTGTGGAAGGAGTTGTGATGGCAGAACGCTTCAGACAAGAGCAATTTGAAGCCGATTTTCTCCAACCCGATCGATTTGAGGAGGAACGATTGGGAGCTAATCGATTTGAGGAAGATCGATTCGGGAAAAGCCAGTTACAGGCGTTCGAGCGCCAGGATCCGGAGACAGCAGAAGCGATCGGGGAACTGCTGCGAGCCCTGCGGCGCAAGCGGGGCTTTGGCCTATTTTTTGTCCAGTGCAGTCCAGCTCAAGCACAACGGGTGATAGCGGCAATTCGGCAGCGCTTGCCCCAGAAGCGGCTGGTGCAAATCGAACTGAACCGCCAGAGCGAGACCCTCTACGGAGAGTTGCAGGCGCGTTACCAGGCGGATACTTATGACGTCGCTTGCGTGACTGGTGTGGAACAAGCGTTATACCGCTATGAGGATACGAAGCGGTTGGCTGGCTGGAGCACGAAGGAAATCTACAGCTACAGCTGGAAAGGCGTACCGCCGCTGTTGAGCCACTTGAATCGACAGCGGGAGACCTTTGCCGCCCATTTGCCCATTGCCCTGATTTTTTTAGTGCCCAGTTTTGCCATCGATTACTTTGTCCAGCGGGCCCCCGACTTTTTCGACTGGCGCTCGGGCTTCTTCCATCTGGCTGAGAGTCCAGAGACGATCGAGCAGACTGCCCAGGACTTGCTGGATAAGGATTATCAAGATTATCTGGCACTCGCTCCAGAGCAACGGACGAAGCAGATTTTGGACATCAAAAAAACAATCCTCCAGCTTGACCCGTCAGAGTGCGAACAAAAATCGAACCTATTGCGCGAGCAAGGGCGACTGTTTGAGAGCGGTGGGAATTTTAGTCAGGCACTAGAGTGTTACGATCGGGCTTTAGCAGTCAATCCTGAAAACTATAAGACTTGGAACAATAAAGGTATTCTACTTGGGGAACTAAAACAATATGAAGAGGCGCTTGAAAGTTACGATCGGGCGTTGGAAATTCAGCCAGCCTCTCACTTTTGTTGGGAACAACGAGGTAATATACTCTATCAGTTAGAACGAAACGAGGAAGTGCTTGAAAGCTGCGACCGATCTCTGGCAATCAAGCCGGACTCAGCTTATAGTTGGACTCTTCGAGGGATTGGGCTTGAAAACTTACAACGCTATGAAGAGGCGCTTGAAAGTTACGATCGGGCGTTGGAAATTCAGCCAGCCTCTCACTTTTGTTGGGAACAACGAGGTAATATACTCTATCAGTTAGAACGAAACGAGGAAGCGCTTGAAAGTTACGATCGGGCGTTGGAAATTCAGCCGGATTCTCACTTTTGTTGGGAACAACGAGGTAATATACTCTATCAGTTAGAACGAAGCGAGGAAGTACTTGAAAGCTGCGACCGATCTCTGGCAATCAAGCCGGACTCAGCTTATAGTTGGACTCTTCGAGGAATTGGACTTGAAAACTTACAACGCTATAAAGAGGCACTTGAAAGTTACGATCGGGCGTTGGAAATTCAGCCGGATTCTCACTTTTGTTGGGAACAACGAGGTAATGTACTCTCTACATTAGAACGAAGCGAGGAAGCAATTGACAGTTACAACCGAGCTTTGGCAATCAAACCGGACTCGTTTTATATTTGGACTCTTCGAGGGATTGAACTTGAAAACTTACAACGCTATAAAGAGGCGCTTGAAAGTTACGATCGGGCGTTGGAAATTCAGCCAGATTCTCACTTTTGTTGGGAACAACGGGGTGATGCACTCTATAAATTAGAACAAAATGAGAAGGCGATTGAAAGTTATAACCGTGCCTTGGGAATTCAACCGGACTCTCATTATTCTTATCATAACAAAGGTAATGTACTCAATACATTAGGTCGTCATGAAAAAGCACTTCAAACATTCGAAGTGTTAATAGAACTAAAACCGGATTATCTTTATGGTTGGAATGGTAAAGGAATTACACTCATAAACTTAAAACGAAATGAAGAGGCGCTTGCAAGCTTCGATCGTGCCCTGAAAATTCAACCGAACTATCTTTATAGCTGGAATGGTCGAGGTCTTGCACTTGCAAGTCTACAGTGCTACGAAGAGGCGCTTGAAAGCTTCGATCGCGCTCTGGAAATTCAACCAACCTTTTACTATGCTTGGAGTAATCGAGGTGATACCCTACGTTACTTAGCTCAAAACGAAGAGGCGCTTGAAAGTTACGATCGCACCTTGGAAATTCAACCAGACTTTTACCATGCTTGGATCTGTCGAGGTGATGCACTCTGTAATTTAGCTCGAAATGAAGAGGCGCTTGAAAGTTACGATCGGGGCCTGGAAATGCAACCGGACTGTGTTTATGGCTGGAATGGTCGCGGTCTTGCACTCGCAAATTTACAGCGCTATGAGGAGGCACTTGAAAATTACGATCGTGCGTTGAGAATTCAACCAGACTTTCACTATGCTTGGAGCAATCAAGGTGATGCACTCTATAATTTAGCTCGAAACGAAGAGGCGCTTGAAAGTTACGATCGCACCTTGGAAATTCAACCAGACTTTTACCATGCTTGGATCTGTCGAGGTGATGCACTCTGTAATTTAGCTCGAAATGAAGAGGCGCTTGAAAGTTACGATCGGGGCCTGGAAATGCAACCGGACTGTGTTTATGGCTGGAATGGTCGCGGTCTTGCACTCGCAAATTTACAGCGCTATGAGGAGGCGCTTGCAAGCTTCGATCGCGCGCTGGAAATTCAACCAACCTTTTACTATGCTTGGAGCAATCGAGGCGATGCACTCTGTAGCTTAGCTCGAAATGAAGAGGCAATTGAAAGCTTCGATCGTGCTCTGGAAATTCAACCGAACTTTTACTATGCCTGGAGAAACAAGGGTAGTGTATTTTATCAGCTAAGGAAACATCAATCAGCCTCTGATTGCTTTTCTAAGATTGTTGGCATACAACCTGATGATAAGAATGCATGGAACAGCCAAGGTTATTTAGCCGTGGCTCAATATTCCTATGGTTTGCAACCTATTTTTAACAAGCCCCTGCTCATTCGACAAACTCAGGATTGTAGCGGTTGTCAGCAAACAACTGAAATTGACCGGGAACGCTATCAGCAGTCTCTAGCGTTTTTTAAGACTGCGTTGAAGCTCGATCCTGAATTCACATCTGCCTGGGCCAACCAGAGCTTTCCAGCCTATTATCTGCAACACTACCAGAGCGCCTTGCAAAGCTGCGACAAAGCCCTCGCCCTGAATCTAAACAACGACGAGGAAATCAACGAAGTCGTTTACAGCAATCGCGGCTGTATTCTCCTGCAACTGGACAACCTCACTGCCGCTCTCCAGGACTTCGCCGCCGCCCTCGCCCTCGATCCCCAACTGGCCGAAGCCTGGAACGGTCAGGGCACCGCGCTCTACCAGCTGGGTCGCTACGACGAGGCGTGCCAGAGCTTCACCCAGGCACTCCATCTGAACCATCCCCTGGCTCAAATCAACCTGGAGCTGACTCAGCAGCAGCTTGCGGCGGCAACGGAGGCAGGGGAAGCGATGGAAGCAGGGGAAGCGGTGGAGGCAGAGGGAGCGGTGGAGGAAGCAGGAGAATGATTCCTGGATAAGCGGGAATACATCAGAGGATTCGGCAGCGGGTTTGCAAGAAACTCGCTCTCTGTCGCTTACAAGGTGATGTACTGCCGTACTGCGTTGATTTTCAGCCAATACTGTGTTGGATAGTATTTTTCAGTTGGCTTTGGGGGGGCATGGCGCTTACTTAAGGAAAGATTCGACCAGTGGTGTAGGTTGGGTAGAGCAGAGCGAAACCCAACACCAGGGGACTTTGCGTTGGGTTTCCGCTAGCGCTGCAACCCAACCTACAATTGCCTAAATTTCTGCTGATGTAAGCGCCATTCGGCTCCAGAGGGCAAATCATGCGATAGTTAGAGTAGCAAATTGGTTAAGATAAAACCATGCCCGAGATTGCAAGGTTTTACGGCATCGTCATTAAAATTTTCTTTGGTGACCATCCACCTCCACATTTCCATGCAGTTTATGGAGAATATAATGGGCTGTTTGATATTGGGTCGCTTAAGATGATTGAAGGAGACTTGCCAACCCGGGCATAAAAACTCGTTTTGGAATGGGCCTCTTTGTATCAGCAAGAGTTATTGCAAATGTGGAATAGCCAGGAATTCCGCAAGCTACCACCACTCAAGTAGTTCCACTCGGGAATACTCTATGTCATATCCACGCATCTGTTCAGCAACAGTCATCGATGACTTCACCTTGCAGGTTGAGTTTTCCAATCAGGAAACTAAGACATACGATATCCGCAGATTGTTGGATAAGCCGATGTTCCTACCGCTAAAAAATCCAGCCTTTTTCAGAAACTTCAGGATTGAAGACGGGGGTTACGCCATTGCCTGGAGTCCAGAGGTTGACCTGAGCGAGTACGAGCTTTGGAGGCATGGACAGGACATCAAAAGGGGATAGATTTGTAGATTAGGTTGTCGCTTGCTTTGCAGGTTATAGAATCGTTTGTTGTCGCTCATTCGTCGCCACGGGTGAGTTGCATCATTTCATCCGTGTGGGTAGAACGAGTTGCTTTGCCCTGGAGAGCAGCAATCAATTGTTTTCCTCGGCCAGGCGCTCGTTTCCTGCGAAGCTGGAGGGTACTGCCAACGATCTCAAGTTGCACTGCTGTACCCGGAAGTAGGCCGAGCTGCGATCGCAGGGCTGGGGGGATAGCGATCTGTCCCTTGTTGTCGATTGTGGTATCGATTGCAGTCGTCATTGTCCTGTATCCTAAACTAAGGGCATTATAGCAGGGAAAGCAGAGGAGCGGAGAAGACAGAGGGGAATGATTCCTGGCCGAGCTGGAATGACTCGAAGGATTCGGGAGCAGGTTACTACGAGAAACTCGCTCCCTGTCGCTCAACGAGATGATGGGCTGTAGAACGCTATGCGCCGGATGCGATTCGAATATTAACTTTCTCGCCGAACCAGCGTATCGACAACTTTGACCAGTTGAGCTACGGTCTCGGCTTGCTGCCTGCTGGTTTCGGCTTGCTGTTTGCTGGTTTCCGCCTGTTCTCGAACCAGGGTCTTGATTTCAGTCAGGTCAGCTCTGAATTCAGCGGTACTGCGCTGATTGGCATCAATACTGCGTTGATTGGCGTCAATGTTGCGTTGGATGGCGTCTTTCAGCTCCAGGCTATTTTGCCCCATGGTGTGTTGGAGGGCCTCTTTCAATTCGGTGATGTTTTGCTCCATTGTATGCTGGAGGGCCTCTTTCAATTCGGTGATGTTTTGCTCCATTGTATGCTGGAGAGCCTCTTTTAGCTCGCTGATGTTTTGCTCCATGGTGTGTTGGAGGGCCTCTTTCAGCTCAGTGGTGTTTTGCTCCAGGATCAATTTGAACTCAGTCAGCCCTTCGGTAAAGCGGCCAACCTGATCGGTCAGAATATCAATTTTGCTGTCAAGGTTGTTCGTGGAGTTGCTCATCATGTTGCAATAGGGAACGGAAATCGATTCATAATTGGAGTATAGCAGCTCGCGGGATTCTAGTCGATTTATAATTGAATTTTAGCAGCTCGCGGGTATTTTTTGGGGTTAACAGCCTAGCAGTCGGCAAATTCGACGGACTGCGTTGGTGCCGCGATTGAGGGTGTTGGTGCTGCGGTTGATGGTGTTCAGGGTGGCGTCGAGGTCTTCAATCGTATCTCTGGGGTCGGGGGCTGGGGTTTCTGTATGCCTTTGGGGGAGCGGGGGGGCGGGTGTTGTTTCGAGTTGCAGGTTCAGGGCGATGCCGGCTTTGGCGGCGTGGTGCAGAAAGGTGTTGAGGGGAATGGCGTAGCTGAAGCTGGAGCGTCTGGGGCGCTGGCTGGGGCGTTCTGGATCTGATGCTGAGGAGTCTGGGAGGAGTTGGGTTGAATCCTGGTTGTCGCCGAAGCCATGAATGCCGATGATGCGACCGCCTGCGTCCAGGAGCGGCCCGCCGTTCATGCCTGGGCTGGTGACATTAGTGTAGCTGATCTGGTAGCCCATCCAGGGTTCGGTCAGGATGCCTGAGATGCGTCCGTCGGTGAGCTGACGGATGACTTGTCCGCCAGGGTTGGGAGATCCCAGGGTTAACCAGCCGGAGACGAAGACATCCTGTCCGGTTTGGGCGAGGTCGGAGTCGGCGAGACGGGCGATTGGGTAGGTGCGATCGCTATTAAATTCAAGGGTTGCTAGATCGACACCCTCCAGGGGGTGGATCTGGTCGGGGTGGATGGGGTGGGTTTGTTTGTCGGGGGTTCTGAGCTGGTATTGAATGGGATGGCGCACAACATGGCGGGCAGTGAGGACGGTGTAGGTTTTGCCGGTGCGGGCAATGATGGCTCCCGATCCGGTGTTCTGGTCGCTGGTGATGAGGACGGTGATGTCGCGGGCGCTGGCGTTGACGGCTGTCCCGGTTTGGGCGGGGACGGGGGCAGGTAGGGTGAGGATGAGGGAGGTTGCGATCGCAACCTCCCTAAACCCGATCGAAGAAGCAAAATTCACTCTCATTGGAATCAACGATTAGCCATTAACGATTAGCCATTAGCGATTAGCCATTAGCCATGAACAATCAACAATCAACCCTGAACAATTAATAATAACCCAACTGCCAATCGACCATCCGAATCATGAAGTCGGAGAAGGTCATCTTCTCCGAGTACCATTCTGGCGGAGTAGAGTTGGCTCGCTGCCAGACTTCAGGATCGGGTTGGGCGAGGTCGTTGGTCTTGATGCCCCAATGGGCGACGGCCTGATTTTCTTCCATGAAGATGAGGTAGTTGTCCTCCAGGCAAAGCTCGGATAGATCGAAGAGCCGGTTGTGTGTTTTGTTCAACTCAGACAAATTGCCAGCCACCTGGTAGTAGTTGCGAACAGCATCTGGGAAACGGAGGCCCAGTTTTGCTTCTGCTTGACCGATCTGGGTGTCGGATAGACCATCGGTGGGGAGGGGCTGCCTGCCAAGATGCCTTAGCACCAGATAGGCATAACGGCGGGTATATTGGGTCTCTTCTTGTTCCATTGGTTCCATGGTGCCTGATAGTGCCTGATGAGTTTAGTCATTTTGGTTTAAATCGTCTAACGGTAGAGAGGTTGAGGTTTTAACTTCGTTGAGTACGATGCGGGTCTGGATTTTGTCTACGCCGGGCAGAGGGGAGAGGGTTTCGAACAGGAATCGTTCCAGATGCTGGTGGTTGGCGACGACGACTTTCAGCAGATAGTCCAGTTCGCCAGTGAGATGGTGGCATTCGAGAACTTCTGGTAACCCTTGCATGCGATCGCAAAACTGTCCCATCCGTTCGGGCTGCTGCTGAGGGGTCAAACTCACCTGCACAAAGCAGAGCAAGTCCAGTCCCAGGGCCTTGCGATTGACCCGCGTTACGTATCCCTCAATCACCCGAGCCTTCTCCAGCTTTTTCAACCGTTTTTGCAGTCCTGGGGGCGAGAGATTGACCCGGCGAGCCAGCTCGGCACTGGTCATGCGGCCATTGTCTTGCAAGAGGCGCAAGAGTTCTCGATCCATTTTATCTAATTGTTTGGGCAATACTAATTTTTCCACCACTCACCTGGCCCTGGTGGCATTGTTCTTGAACCCTTTCCTGGCCCCTTTGTCTTTGCCACCACTATTTCTGGGAATAGATTAGTAAATTATTAATCCTAAATCAAGCTTTTTGGTTTGCGATCTATACTAGAAGAAGCATATTGGTTGTTTATTGTTCATTGTTTGTTGTTGATGGCAGGAGGCAGAGGGCAGGAAGCAGAGGGCAGAAGAAGAAAAGTGACTGTGTTTGATTTTGAGCCTTTGCTGATGTCCTCAGTCATCCCCGTAAGGCCATAGCGATCCTCAAATCTGCAGGTTGGATGGAGTGGTGGCGCACTCTAATATCAAGTCAGCAAAATTGAGATCGATTTGTAGGTTGGGTTGCAGCGACAGCAGCAACCCAACGCAAAGTCCTTTAGTGTTGGGTTTCTCTGCGAGCAGGTTTATGCCTACGCGGACTCAGTCCAACCGACTTGCAGCCATATTTTATCGATCGCAATCAGCCAGACAAGATATTGAAGGCATGAGAATTGAAGGCATGAGAATTGAATAATTTTCCAAGCTGTAGGGGTACCCCTTGTGGGTACCCGGTCATATCGGTGCAACCACAAGGGATTGCCCCTACAGATCCAATCTACTTTAATTCTGATTCCTAAAACAATGTTCTGGTCAACAGCGAGTGTCTGGTGCGAGGGGAATCGTTGGTCGTTTTTTGTCCTTACTCCCAACAGTTTGCAAGGAGGAATCTCCATGAACGATTTTTGTCCCATTCAACGCTTCGATCATTTGGAGTTCTATGTGGGTAATGCCAGACAGTCGGCGCAATTTTATTCTAAGTTTTTTGGCTTTACCCATATTGCCTACCGGGGGCTGGAGACAGGCTATCGGAAAACAGCGTCTTATGTGATGGAGCAGGGAGACATTCGCTTTGTTCTCAGTACAGGGCTGAGTTCAGAGCACCCGATTGCAAACAGCGTGCTTAAACATGGGGATGCGATCGCAGTCATTGCCCTGGAAGTTCCCGATGCTGCTCGTGCCTATCGCGAGGTCACTAGCCGAGGTGCTGTTGGAGCCATTTATCCAACAGCAGCAGAAGATGACGATGGCATTCTGCGCTATGCTGCCATTCATAGTTATGGCGACACTTTAATTAAGTTTGTTGAGCGCAAGGATTACCGTGGACCCTTTGCCCCCGGATTCATCCGTCAACCAGAGACTGATGATATCAGGGAAAACGGGATGGGTCTGCAGCATATCGACCATATCGTCGGTAACGTTGAACTGGGAGAGATGGATCGTTGGGTGGAGTTTTTTGCTAAAACGATGGGCTTTCATTTACTGGCTCACTTTGACGACAAAACGATTTCGACAAAATATTCAGCCCTGATGTCCAAAGTGATGCAAGATAGCAGCGGCAAAATCAAATTCCCCATCAACGAACCAGCGCAGGGCAAACGGAAGTCGCAGATCGAAGAATATTTGGAATATAACAATGGCCCTGGGGTGCAGCATGTGGCCTGTGCAACGAACAATATTCTTGAAACCGTTACCCAGCTCAAAGCTGCCGGAGTAGAGTTTCTGCGCGTCCCGTCGACCTATTACGAGGAACTGCAGCAACGGATTGGCCGTATTGATGAATCGATTGACCAGCTGGCAGCGCTTGGCATCCTGGTGGATCGCGACGCCGATGGCTACCTGCTACAAATTTTTACCCAACCTGTAGAGGATCGACCCACTCTCTTTTTTGAAGTGATTGAGCGGCACGGATCGCAAGGGTTTGGAGAAGGCAACTTCAAAGCCCTGTTCGAAGCCATCGAACGCGAACAAGAGCGACGGGGGAATCTTTGATTTTGTTCATTGTTCATTGTTTGTTGTTCATTGTTCATTGTTCATTGTTCATTGTTCATTGTTGTGGCTTGAAGGTTTGAAAGTTTAGAGGTTTGAAGGTTTCAGATTCCAGTGCCTCTTTCACCCTTTACCCTTCACCCTTTACCCTTCACCTTTCCGTCCTCCCTCTTCCGTCCTCCGTCCTCTCTTTTCCGCCCTCCCTTTTCCATCCTCCCTCCTCAAACTTCTGCCCTCTGCCTCCTGCCCTCTGCCTTCAAAATAGACCCATGACCTTTTACTACAAATTAGGAACAATTCCCCACAAGCGTCATACTCAATTTCGTCAGCCGGATGGATCTTTGTACCATGAGGAGTTAATCGGGACACTGGGGTTTTCGGGAGTACAGTCGCTGTTGTACCATTTGCATCCGCCGACTCAGGTACAGCAGGTGGCACTGGAGAGGACGGTGGATGTTCCGTATGAAGAGAGGAAGGTCTTGTGCCATCGTCACCTGCGGACTAAATCTGTGGCTAAGGGAGGTGATGCGATCGCGGCTCGCGTTCCTTTAACCGGCAATGCAGCGGTTTGTCTATCGGTGGCTCGACCAACGGAGACAATGCCTTACTGGTATCGGCGCGATCGCGGCGACGATATCATTTTTATCCATGAAGGCAATGGCATCCTGGAAAGTCAGTACGGGACGCTTCCCTATCAACCCGGCGACTATCTGGTCATTCCCACCGGAGTCCTATGGCGCCTCCTACCCGATTTGGACAACGAACAGCGCATGCTCGTCATCGAAGCCAGCGGCCATATCCAACCGCCAAAACGCTACCTCAATGCCTACGGCCAATTTCTGGAACATGCCCCCTATTGCGAACGTGACATCCGACCACCGGAAACCCTGGTGACTCACGACGAAATGGGAGAGTTTGAAGTCCGCATCAAAGGTCGGGGCTGCATCAGCCGCTATCTCTATCGTCATCATCCCCTGGATGTCGTCGGTTGGGACGGGCATCTCTGGCCCTTCGCCTTCAACATTCACGACTTCGAACCCGTCACGGGGCGAGTGCATCAACCGCCGCCCGTGCATCAAACCTTTGCAGGGCCAGGGTTTGTCCTCTGCTCCTTCGTGCCGCGTCTATTCGACTACCATCCCCAGGCCATTCCTGCTCCCTACAACCATTCCAACGTCGATTCCGATGAAGTAATTTATTACGTGGAAGGCAACTTTATGTCTCGCAAAGGCATTGAACGCGCATCCATAACCCTGCATCCCAGCGGCATTCCCCACGGCCCCCATCCAGGCTGTTACGAGGAGTCGATTGGCAAAGAACGAACAGAAGAGTTAGCCATCATGATTGATACATTTCATCCCCTCAACCTGACTGCGAAAGCTCTGCCCTTTGAAGACGAAACCTATCCCTATAGCTGGACAATTCAGCATTAAGGGGGTGTATAGCAATAACTTCACACTTTGAGCCTGACATAACCATCTGACAATTCAGTAAGACAGAGTTCACCCCAAAGGTACAAAGGACAAACAGTATACTTCGTGAGCTTTGTGCCTTTGGGGTTAGAAAATTATTCTGCTTATTGGAAAGTGCGCATTTATTGTTGGAGAGTCCCTAAACAGTCAAAATTCAAAATTTCTTTGTCACCCTGCAATTGTTTCAATAAAAATCCAAAACCTTTCTGAACAGTGACTCTGCTTTGGATTGCGTTACCACTTCATCCGATCTAAAAATCTCCATCTTCTGCCCCCGCCGCTCCCCTAAACGCCCCTGCACCGTCCACTTCCTCAACCTCCCCTGCCCCCTCCACTTCCCCACCCCTCTGCTTTCTATAATTTGCATCCAGGAGGAATTCGATGAACGCTCAAGTCTTGACTGCCCCAAAGCATTTAACGCTATCTGCACGGATCTGGACACAATTGTGCCGTGGCGAGCTGACCCAGAGTGAGGTTGATGGCTTTCGTACCTTCCTGGGCCAGTGCGATCGCGACTTTTTGCAGCACCATATCATTACCCACAACGCTTATACGCGCTGGTTCCGCACCGGCGAGGCGACTGACGAAGAGCTACGACACTTCATTCAACAATTCTCGGTGTTTTCCAATCAGTTTCTGGTCGCAGCCTTGTTAAAAACCATCAACTCACCCACCCTGGAGCAGTCCCGCGCCAGCCGGGAGATTTTACTGAACGAGCTGGGCGTGATTTATCATCGGTCGAGTCAGTCAGGTCAGTCGGGTCAGTTGGATCGGTCAGATCCCATCAGCGTTGTCCAAACAGAAGCGGACAAAGACCGGCAAGGCGATCCCGAACTAGTGAGCACTGAAGGCACAGTAGATGGGGGCATTTGCCGCTTTCGAGCCGCCCATTTTGAATGGTTGCTCAATGTCGCTGCGACTCTGGGATTAGGCTACGCCGACCTGGGGACGCGCCGACACGGATGTCCAGCAACGCTACACTTCTGCGATGAGTTGCAACGACTCTACGGCAGCGAAGACCCACAAATTGCCCAGGGGGCCAGTTTTGCGGTGGAACACTGGGCCGCAGCCGGGTTCTGGCAGGAACTGGAGGATGGCTTGATGCAGATCAAACAAATGCGACTGCCGCAGCTGCGGCTAGCGTTCTTCAGCTGGCACAACCGGGTTGAAGCCCAACATGCAGGACATACCCTGGAGGAATTGGAACGCGCCTATTTTCACCCCGACTTCGATCGAGCCAAGTTCTTCCAGGGGGGACGAGCAATTCTGGATGCGATCGCAGTCTTCTGGGACGGCCTCAACCGCGACCGCCTCAATCGCAGTCTTCCAGAAGCTCCTTAACACAGCCCTCAATACTGTTCGGTTAAAACGACTCGAGTCGCAGCGACAAGAACAAAGTCCTAACAGTTCCGTAGGATGGGCACGGGCGCTTGCCCTTTGCCCATCCTTGTATCTTGAAATTAAGGCAAGCCCGTCCCATCCTCGGTGCTAGACACCGTTCAGTAGCGCGGGCTGCCTTATTCTAAAAGAGAACGTGACAAACCGTTCCCACCCAGGTGCTAGACAC
>Ga0207422_1001944_pt1 | contig 32637 bp, 29 predicted proteins | sample MarCyaLeptolynsp_FD_187757 | JGI IMG/M metagenome (GOLD analysis project Ga0207422, IMG submission 187757) | Marine cyanobacterial communities from Panama - species 1 Leptolyngbya sp. (SPAdes) | ecosystem: Environmental > Aquatic > Marine > Unclassified | place: Panama: Panama City | collected... | reverse complement strand
CGAGTGGAGCCGGGCAGAGGCATTCCTGCAACCGAACGCGGAAATCGCCGAAGCCGGTTTCTTTGCACTGGACACGTTGCCGGACAATTTGAGCCCGGCAACGCAACGCCGCCTTGCAGATTTCAGGACTGGTGCACCGCCCTCAAGTCCCTATTGGTAGGGGGCTTGCAGCTTGTTGCCGGCGTTCAGGCGGCTGCCGGCAGCCTGTCCCTGTTATGGGCTTTCCCGAAATCGAGGTCTGGTCCAACCGGCACGATGCGCGTCGGGTTTACGCTTTCGTGAGAGCCGTAATAGTGCTGCTTGATCGTTGCCATGTCGACGGTCTCTTCGACACCCGGCATCTGGTAAAGCTCCAGGAGATAATTCGAGAGGTTCGGGTAGTCGACAATCCGTCTGATGTTGCACTTGAAGTGGCCGACATAAACCGCGTCGAAGCGCACCAGTGTGGTGAACAGGCGCCAGTCGGCCTCCGTGAGCCGGTCGCCTGCAAGGTAGCGGCGGCTTTCGAGCAACCCTTCCAGATAATCGAGTGACTCGAACAGTGCGGTTACGGCCTCCTCATAGGCCTCCTGGCTGGTTGCGAAGCCGGATTTGTAAACGCCGTTGTTCACGGTGTGATAGATGCGCTCGTTGATCGTGTCGATCTCTTCGCGCAGGTCTTGCGGATAAAAGTCCAGATTGGAACCGGTCAGTCCGTCGAATTCCGAATTGAACATCCGGATGATTTCCGCAGATTCGTTGCTAACGATGGTTTCCTGCTGCTTGTCCCACAGGATCGGCACGGTCGCACGGCCTGTATAGGTGGGGTCGGCCTTGGCATAGATGTTCCAGGCGTATTTCGCGCCGGCGACTGGTTCCTGTTCAGCGAACTCCCAACCGTTTTCCAGCATGAGCGGCTGGACGGCAGAAAGGCTGATCGCGCTTTCCAGACCTTTCAGTTTGCGGAAGATCATCGTGCGATGCGCCCAGGGACAGGCATAGGAGACGAACAGATGATATCGCCCGGCCTCGGCCTTGAAGCCGCCATTGCCGCTCGGGCCCGCAGAGCCGTCAGCCGTGATCCAGTTTCTGAACGCGGCATCCTTGCGCACAAACCGTCCACCACTCGATTTCGTATCGTACCACTGGTCTTTCCAGACGCCGTCTACCAAAAGGCCCATTTTGCACTCCTACGTTCTTCCTTGGAAAACGTTGTGCGCCAGCCACAAAAATCAATCAACTGAATGCTGTGTTCGTCACGGGTGAACAATGGATGTTGTCCCTATGCGAGCAAAAAAGCACTGGACCGACGGGATGTTGCGTGGTAACCGCATTGCCTCACGAATGAACCGCCGGACATTTTTTGAACGCCCCGGCGAAGATGGCGAGACTGGGATAAATGACCGCAGGTCTGATGCTCCGACGACGAACCGACCGACGAGAAAGCTCTCGTCTGCTTCGTCGCGGCTGACCTGATCCCCGTACCAGACACATTCCCCCGGGGTTTCGGCAGGCGCGCTTTTCTGAAAAAGACCGCATGCTGAGGAACAGCCAAATGAAACAGACCTCGTGGGTCATCCGGCTCGAAGATGCCGCCGACAACACCGCTATCGAAGATCTCCAGGCAAATGCTTTCGGACCGGGCCGGTTTGCAAGGACAGCCTTCCGCATCCGTGAAAACGTGCCGCACCGGCCGGATCTATCTTTTGTCGGGCTTGTGGGGTCGCATATTGCCGGTTCCATTCGGCTCTCCCCGATTTTGATCGGCGACACCGAGGCCCTGCTGCTCGGTCCACTGACAGTTTCACCGGATTTCAAGAACAGGGGTCTCGGCAAGGCGTTGATGCGCACAGCGATGAACGCCTCAGCGCTTGCGGGCGACAAGGTCGTGCTCCTGGTAGGTGATGCGCCCTATTACAGTCCGTTCGGATTTCAGCAGGTGCCACTCGGACAGATCACGCTGCCCGGCCCGGTCGATCCCGCCCGGCTGCTGGTGGCGCTTCTGAATGGTGCGGACATGCCCGAAGGTGCGGTACAAGGCGAACGTTCCGGCAACTGAGCGAACACTGGCCTTCCCGGACGCAGCGCAGCGGAGATCCGGGATCTAAGGTCTCATGCTGCAACTGGCAGGTCCCGGCACAGGGCCGGGACGGCGAGGAGTTTGCTGCAGCTTTTCTTGTCACACAGGTCAAGCGTAAGCGCCGAACCAGCGCCCACTCACATGCCGCTTCTCGAAGGGCCCCAACCGGCGTGCCTGTGCTGCCCGCGAACCGAGCTCTCTGGAAACGAGTAGGCCCCGGATCTCCGCTTCGCGGCGTCCGGGGTGACACTCAATTTCCGAGTTGCCCTTTGTTTGGTGTCGACCCTGCCATTGGGACCGGGCCGGCAACGGTGTCTGGGCCGCAACAGCAAAATCCAGCGCTAACGCCCTTCGCGGTACCAGGTCAGCGATAGCATGCCGAGCAGAATCGCGAGGCCAAGCAGGCCGATCATCAGCGGATAGCGGTCGACGCCGTTGAGAACACTTGCCTCTGTTGCCTTCAGACCGATCCAGCCATTGCCTTCATAGCTCGCCGACGCGCGCATCGATACGACCCTGGGCACATCCATATCACCGCCAACATCGCGCAAACGCTGGGTGCTGCCACCTGTCGCTTCACTGATTGGGGCGAGGGCTTCGGTGGTTGACAGGACGTCAGTGTATTCGCGCGGGTTCTGCGGGCCGACATGGATGAGGGCGCTCATTTCACCGTCCGTCACTGAGAACAGACCGGTTTCGGTCGCCTGCATGTTGCCGCGCCACAGTCCAGGGTCCTGTTCGGACATGGTGACTTCGGTTGTGTCACCGGTCGGTGCGGTCACGGTGACCTCACCAACGGTGTCACCGAGTGTCTGGCGCTCGATGACCAGATCGGAGCCGCGCATGGAAACATTGAGGGCTTCTTCCTCAAGGTCGGGTTCCTGCATCAGCCAGTGCGCCAGACGGCGCAGCAACGGAACATGCGGTCCACCACCCTCAAATCCACGAGCCCAAAGCCAGACATGGTCCGACAAAAGCATCGCAACGCGGCCTTCGCCTTCACGGTTCAGGACAAGAAGCGGGGCGTCGCTCGGACCGGACATGAGTTGGTGACCGGCGTCGAGCTGCGTATCAACGGCCCGGAACCACCGGCTCCAGGCAGGCGGTTCCTGTTCGGAGCCCGGCAGGCCGCGCGTCACCGGATGGCGTTCGCCAAGGCTTGCAAGGGTCGCGTAGAAGGGCTCTTCCAAGATGCCGCCGGTCGGGCTTGCCGGAAGTATGGGGGCGAGCGGCGTTCTGTAGAGACTGCCGGCCTCAGCATAATCCGGTCCACCTGCCAACAAGACGGCGCCACCGTCGCGCACATAGCGCGCGATGTTGTCGAAATAGAGCATCGGCAGCACGCCGCGCCGGACATAACGGTCGAAAATGATCAGGTCGAACTCATCGATCTTCACCGAGAAGAGTTCACGCGTCGGGAACGCGATCAGCGACAGCTGGTTGATCGGGGTTCCGTCCTGTTTTTCCGGTGGACGCAGAATGGTGAAATGTACCAAATCGACTGACGCATCCGATTTCAGGAGGTTCCGCCATGTGCGTTCACCTGAATGCGGAGACCCGGACACCAGCAGAACCCTCAGGTTTTCCCGGATACCGTCGATCGTGACGACGGCACGGTTGTTCAAGGTCGTCAATTCGCCCGAAAGCGGCTCTGCCTCGAACTCGAAGATATTGTCGCCGCCGTGTGCGATCTCGACCGGAACATCAATCTTCTGCCCGGTTCTGGCCGTGCGCTCGCTGATCACGGTGCCATCGCGCTTGACCGTCAGCAACACCTGATCGCCCGGTCCCGTTCCCTGGCCCTGATCGACCACAGTGAGGCTGACCGTCTGTTCCGATCCAACCAGTCCGAACCGGGGGGCCTTGTCGAGCACGATGCGGCGGTCGCGTTCTTCCGGAGCGCCGGTGATCAGGCCGTGGACCGGGGCATCAAAACCGAGAGCTCCGGCGCTTTCGGGGATGTCGTGGATCTGGCCATCCGTGATGATGATTGCACCACCGACGCGTTCCGGCGGCACATCTGCCAGGCCGTTTGTCAGAGACTGGAAGACTTGCGTACCGTTGCCCGCACCTGAATTCCTGGCTTCGATAATGCGCAGGTCAAAACCGTTCAAGGCTTCCACGCGCCGCTGAATTTCCGCTGCCGCCTCGTCGGTGGTCGTCTCACGGTCGGCAAGACGCTGGCTCTGGCTCTTGTCGACGACGAGCGCTACGACGCTTGAAAGCGGTTCCCTGTCTTCGCGCTCGATTGCAGGATTGGCCAGCGCAAAGAGCAGCAGCGCCATGGTAAGGGATCGCAGAACCCAGCCGCGCAAACTCAGATATCCCGAAAGGGCTGCGACCAGCAGCGCAACTGCGCCACCGGCAACGAGAGCCCAGAGGGGAAGCAGGGGGTCGAAGGAAAGGGACCAGACCATCGGCGCTCCTATTGTCCCAGCCGCTCGAGCAGGGCGGGGATGTGCACCTGATCGGCCTTGTAGTTACCGGTCAGGCTGTACATGACAATGTTGACCCCCGACCGGAAGGCATAGTCGCGCTGAACCGGGCTGTTCGGTACGGTCGGATACATGAATTCACCATCGTCGGAGATCGCCCAGGCAGCGGCAAAGTCGTTGCCGGTGATCATGATCGGCGAGACGCCGTCGCCGGCCCGGACCGGCCGGTCACCGCGTGCTGCAATCTCCTCCAGGCTTTCGACCCACAAAGGGCTGCCTGCATACCGGCCGGGGAAGGAATCGAGCAGGTAGAACGCCTTCGTCAGAACATGGTCCGGCGGCACCGGCTCCAATGGCGGGACGTCGAGATCTTCCAGAATTTCCCGCAGTTTCAGTGTTGCCGGGGTCGAGCCGAAGCCGCTCGCCGACGCGTTGATGTGGTCACGCGTATCGAACAGGATCGTGCCACCGTTGCGCATGAACGTGTCGATGCGGGCAATCGTCTGGTCTCCGGGCTTGTCCGCCGCCGCATCGATGGGCCAATAAAGCAGGGAATAGAAGGCAAGCTCGTCTCTGGCAATATCGATCCCGATGGGAGCGCCTGGCTCAAGGGCCGTTCGCTCAGCAAGAAAGCGGGTCAGTCCTGAAAGGCCTGCCGCGCTGGCATCGTCGATTTCCGGATTGCCGGTGAGAACGTAGGCCAACCGGGTTTCGAGAGTCGACTCCAGCGCCTGGATGTCATTTGACGTCGATTGCGCCTGAACCGGGCTCGGAGCAGCCACCAGAGCGGCTGCGAGTGACACGGCCAGGAGACCTGCAAGGCTTGCCGTCCTGCTGCGCAACCCGATCCGGCTCAGGCCACCGGCCAGCAGGAACACGGCGACCGCGTCTGCGATCAGAAGCAGGAAGGCGACGGTGAAAAAGAAGGCCCTGAGATCGACCGGATCGGAGGCAGGATAGGCCGTAAGTGTCGCCTTCGTTCCAAGGGCGGTCAGATCAAGCGGCAACAAGGCATCGTCGGCTTGCATCAGATTGAGTGCGCGGAAGCCGTCCTCGGTGCCGTAAAGCCCCGGTGGCGTTCTTCTGCTGGCGGTTGCCTCGCGGAATTCAGCGGCGTTGACCGGCGTGACTTCCACGGGCGGCGCACCGAACCGTCCATAGCCGTCCAGCAAGCGCAATGGCGGCAGGACGCTTGAAGATGGTGTGCTGTCGTCCGCTGTTTCAGATGCTGCCGCGACGTTGGAAACGGCAAGGATACGGCGGAGCATGTTCAGGAAAACACCCGACAGCGGCAGGTTCGACCAGGTCGAGTCCGCGGTAACATGGAACAGCACAATACTGCCGTTGCCAACCGGCGCGGCGGTCACGAGCGGCGTGCCGTCCTCCAGCATCGCCCAGGTCCGTTCGGGAAGATCGGACGTCGGCTCTGCGAGAACCTGGCGATTGACCGTGACTTCCTCGGGAACCCTGAGGCCTGAGAAGGGTGAATCCTCGGGGAAGCCGGCGAGATGCTGAGGCTGTTTCCAGGAGAGCGACCCACCGAGCGAACGGTCGCCTTCCCGAAGACGTACCGGGATCAGATCGTCGCTGCCGCCGGCGGTCCGAGGCCCGGCAAATCGCACCAGCGTGCCGCCGTTTTGAACCCATTCGCGCAATTCGTCTGCGGTGGTATCCGGCAAACGGCCGACATCGGCGAGGACCAGCACAGAAATGCCCTGATCGATCAGCGCAGGAACGGCGAGGGCAATGTCGCCATCTTTCGGCTGACGGATGTCGGAGAAGGGCAGCAGCGCCCGCTCGAGATAGTAGACAGGCGACAGGAGCGGCTGGTCAAGGTCGCCGGACTGGCCGGAGATCAGACCGACAATGCGGCGGCGCCAGCTGTCGTCGACCAGCTGGACTGCGCCAGCTGCCGCTTCCCCGGCAATTTCCACCCGGGCAATGTCATTGCGCAATTCGCTGGGCAGTTCGAACCGGACTGATGTCTCCGTGCTTCCGGCATCAAAACCGGCCTGGACTTCGCCCAGAATAAGCCCTTTCAGATCCAGTGCCTGCACATTGGCAGTGGCAACTGCCTGGTCCGGATGCCTGACGACCGTGAGCGAAAGCGCATCCGCGTCGTTCGATAAATCCTTCAGGCCCATCGGCGTGTCCAGACCCGCAAGAACGGTTATCGGAACGTCGCCCGTCATTGCGGCCAGATCCGTCAGAAAAGCACCCTCCGTGTGGGTATTGTCCGAGAGCCAGACAATTGCGCCGGGTGGCGATTCCTGCGCCGCCTTGCGTAAACCGATGCTGAGTTCGTTGCGCTGAGGTGGATAGGGGCGTGGTTCAAGGGCCCGCAGTTTTTCCAAAGCGGAGGCTGCGGCTTCCGGAGCAAGGCTTTGCGACGGCCCTTCGGCGGTTGCTGCAAAGAGCACCGGCTGGCCCGATTGTTCGGCCGAATTCAAGAGCTGTTCGGCAGCGCTTACCTGGGCGTCCCAGCTTGCGGCGGATGTCCAGCCGTTGTCGACCAGGAGCCAGAGCACGCCTTCGCCCGTTTCGACAGGCTCCGATGTTCGCCAGATCGGGCCGGCAAGCGCAATGATCAGGATCGCGGCCAGGAGCAGGCGCAGCAGCGTCAGCCACCATGGACTGCGCTGAGGAGTTTCCTCGTGCTGGTCGATGTCCAGAAGCAGACGGGTCGGTGGGAATGAAATCTCCCGGGGACGTGGCGGTGTCAACCGCAGCAGCCACCAGATCACAGGCAACAGAGCGAGCGCTGCGAGGATCCAGGGTGCGGTGAATGTCAGGGGCAGACCGGCAAACATGGATTAAAAGCCTCCCCTGTTCATGACGTCGAGTGCGCCGGACAAAGCGCTGTGCAGGACAAGCAGCGGTTCGGAGGCGGGGCGATCCGTGTGGTGCAGAACGTAAGTCCAGCCGGCCCGGCGCGCCATGTCACGGATCTCGGCCCGGTGTGCTTCCAGCTTGGTGTGGTAGTCCTCACGCCAGTTTTCCGCGCGGCCCGCAGTCAGACGGACACCGTTTTCCGGATCGGTGAACTCAATGCGTCCGTCAAACGGGAAGGTTTCCTCGATGGGGTCGAGCACCTGAACAAGGTGCCCCTTGGCACCGGTGCTTGCCACGCGCGCGACCCATTCGGCAATGTCTTCCAGCGGATCAAGAAAGTCCGAAACCAGGACCACGTCCGCGAAGCGCTTGACCGAGAGCGTGTCCGGCAAGGCAACCGGTTTCGACAGATGGGCCAGTGCATCGGCAAGCCGTTCGGCTGCCCTGCGATCTGAAAATGGCCGGGTCAATCCCGTGAGGCCGATCCGCTCGCCGGTTTCGGCCAGCATGTCCGCCAGGGCAAGCATGAGCACGATTGAGCGGTCGCGCTTGTTGACTTCCGAAAGCCGGGACCGAAAGACCATGGACGATGACAGGTCCGCCCACAGCCAGACCGTATGGGCGGCCTCCCATTCGCGTTCGCGGACATAAAGATGATCGTCCCGCGCCGAGCGCCGCCAGTCGATGCGTTTTGCCGGTTCGCCCATGTTGAAGGGCCGGAATTGCCAGAAACTTTCGCCGGGTCCGGCGCGACGACGTCCGTGCCATCCGGCAATGATCGAGCTTGCAACGTGGCTTGCTTCGACCAGCAGGTCCGGAAGGGCATCGGCAACAGACCTTGCCTCGCCGATGACATTCGGCAACGTGCTCTGATCAATGCCTGCCTTGGTGTTCCGGGGGTCCATGTAGTTTCGGGCTCCTGCGAAAGACTTGATGTCAGGCGATTGTCTCTTTGACGCGCTGAATGACGTCTCTCACAGTATGGCCGTCGGCTCTTGCAGCGAACGTTAGCGCCATGCGGTGCTGTAGCACGGGTTCGGCAAGTGCCAGTACATCGTCGATGGAAGGAGCGAGGCGCCCGTCCACCAGTGCCCTTGCGCGCACTGTCAGCATCAGGGCCTGGCTCGCGCGTGGTCCTGGGCCCCATGCAATCAGGTCGGCAACATCGGTCGCCGACGACGTGTCGTCAGGCCGCGCAGACCGCACGAGCTTCAAGATTGATTCAACGACGGATTCCCCGACCGGCATGCGGCGCACGAGCTGCTGGTAATCCATGAGCTCCTCGGCATTCATGGCGACCTGCGCCTCGGCCTGATCGGCTCCGGTGGTCTCCAGGAGAATGCGGCGCTCGGCTTCCAGATCCGGATAGTGAACGTCAATCTGCATCAGAAAGCGGTCAAGCTGCGCCTCGGGAAGGGGATAGGTGCCTTCCTGCTCCAGAGGGTTCTGTGTCGCCAGAACATGGAATGGGCGCGGCAAGTCGTGCGGATGCCCGGCAACGGTCACGTGATATTCCTGCATGGCCTGCAGCAGCGCCGACTGGGTGCGCGGGCTGGCACGGTTGATCTCGTCGGCCATCAGAAGCTGCGAGAACACTGGTCCGGGAATGAAGCGGAAGGATCGGCCACCGTCCGCGCTCTGCTCCATGACTTCCGCGCCCAGAATGTCGGACGGCATCAGGTCGGGTGTAAACTGGATGCGGCGCGCATCAAGCCCGAGCACAGTGCCGAGCGTTTCGACCAGCTTGGTCTTGGCAAGGCCCGGAACACCCACCAGCAAACCGTGGCCGCCGGCCAGGATCGTAACGAGAGATTGTTCGACGACCGTCTCCTGCCCGAAAATGATCCGGGCAATGTCTGCCTTTGCTTCGCTGATGCGGGCAACGGCACGCTCTGCGTTTTCGGCAACGGCGGCGAGATCTTCGTCGCTTGGGCTGGAGGGAGAAACAACACTCATGAATCACCTTTCCCGTATGATCTTTTCCCGGTACCGGGGAGGGCCGGGGCATTGTCTTTAGTTGCTGCGACTCATGCAGTCTGACACCATATAATTCCGTAGATAAGGCGCAATTGTGCGCCATACAGTGGAAAGGTCCAAGATTCTTTCTGCGCACTGGGGAAAAGCGTGGGCTTGCCGGAACGAACTGCAGGTCCATTTTCGATGAATGAGGCACGGACTCGTCAAAATTCCGGAGGCCTTGGAATTGCAGCTACAGGACCTTGAAACGCATGTCGGATGAACACGCTCCTTTAGCAACCACGATGCCCGACGGGCTGAAAGCGCTGATGAGCCGGGCGGATGCGAAAGACAAGACACCTCCGCCCGTGGAAAAATGGAATCCGCAGTTTTGCGGGGATCTGGATATCAGGATCGCTCGAGATGGCACGTGGTATTACCTAGGGTCACCCATCGGACGGCAGCCATTGGTGAAATTGTTCGCCTCTGTTCTGCGCAAGGACGAGGACGGCAAGCATTATCTCGTCACGCCCGTCGAAAAGATCGGCATCACGGTCGATGATGCGCCTCTCCTGGCTGTCGAGATGGCGGAAAGCGGCGAGGGTGATGAACAGCAACTGACATTGCGGACAAATCTCGGTGATCTTGTCCCAGTGGGTACAGAACATCCGCTTCGATTCGAAAAAGAACCAGACAGCGGCGGTCTGAAACCCTATGTTCTGGTCAGAGGCCGTATCGAGGCCCTCTTCACACGTGCGCTGATGTATCAGCTTGCGGAGCTGATCGTTGAACGCACCGGTCCGAACGGTCCGGAAATGGGTGTCTGGAGTGGCGGACAGTTCTATCCCATCGACCCGGAATTGCTGAGATAAAGCCCCTTTGAAGGAGCAGGTGTGTGATTTTGCAACGACCAAAAAGAGTGGGCAGCCCGACTGAATGACCGTAACGCCCATCAACGAAATGCTTCACCGGGGCGACTGGGCAGCAGACCTGCGTGACCGGCTCTCGGCAGCGGAACGGACCAACGACCGTTCCGAGACCGGCGATCATGTGCTCAATCCCGATCTGCCGCCTTATGCCAGGTGGGACGGTCCGCCGCGGGATGCCGCTGTTCTGATCGGTATTCTGGAGCGCGGCGGAGGTCCGAGCGTCGTGTTGACACAGCGGACCGGACATTTGAACTCGCATGCCGGGCAGGTTGCGTTTCCCGGCGGAAAAATCGACCCGACCGACGGGGGCCCGGTTGAGGCCGCTCTCAGGGAAGCAGACGAGGAAATCGGTCTGGCGCCGGGCCACGTGGAGCCGCTCGGCAACCTGGCTCCCTATCTGACCGGATCGGGCTACCGCGTCATTCCAGTGGTGGGTGCCATCAGGGATCTGTCACCATTTCATCCCAATCCCGACGAAGTCGACGATGTTTTTGAAGTGCCCTTGAATTTTCTGATGAATCCGGCCAATCACCAGAAGCTCAGCCGCGAATGGCAGGGCAAGCGGCGCTACTTCTATGCAATGCCCTTCGGAGAACGCTACATCTGGGGCGTTACCGCCGGAATTATCCGATCCTTCTATGAGACGGTCTATCGCTGATGCTGCGTGTTGCACTGACCCACCTGGTCCTGTTTCTCCTGCCTTTCATCTGTTACGCGATCTGGCTGTGGCTGACCAAAAGAAGCAAAGACCCGGACCGCTGGGCGAAAGGGCCGCTGGCCTGGCTCACGGTCAGTGGGCTTGGTCTGGTCATCGCGGGTTTTGTGGTCATGTCCACGTTGAATCGCGGGCCGGAGGGCACGGATTACCGGCCGACGCAATACAAAGACGGCGTCTTTGTGCCCGGTGGGTTCGAATAGTCCGATGACAGTCGATGTCGACGATAAGCTCCGTGACGCGGATTGGTTGCACGCACCTGGCATTCAGGACGTCTTTTCGGCCGTCGAACAGGACGGCGATGAGGCCCGCGCCGTTGGTGGCGCGGTGCGCAATACTCTGCTTGGCCATCCGGTTCCGGACATCGATATCGCCACCACCGCGAGCCCAGAAGACGTCATGCGACGTGCCGGGAAGGCAGGGTTGAAACCGATTGGAACCGGCCTCGACCACGGCACAATAACGGTCGTAAGTCACGGATTTCCCTACGAAGTCACCACGCTGCGCGAAGACGTTGAGACGTTCGGACGCCAGGCTCGCGTGGTCTTTGGCCGCGACTGGCAAAAGGACGCGATGCGCCGGGATTTCACGATGAACGCGCTTTACGTGGACCGGCAGGGACGCCTGCATGATCCGCTTGGCGGGCTGGACGATTGCCTGTCGCGCCGTGTCCGCTTCATCGGTGATCCCGACGGCCGTATCAAGGAAGACTATCTTCGAATTCTAAGGTTTTTCCGGATTTACGCTGCCTATGGTGAAGGCGACCTCGACCCGGAAGGGCTCGGGGCCTGTTTGCGTCAGCGGGACGGGCTGCGGCAGCTTTCCGCAGAGCGGATAGGTCATGAGATGAGGCGTCTGCTGCGCGCTCCGCTCGCTGCATATGCTGTGAAAATGATGAACGATTGCGGTCTTTGGGAGATCGCGACGGGTGGCCTCGCCCGCATGGACGACTACGAAGCCTTGCGCCAACTGGACGACATTGCGCCCGAGACGCGAGATCCCGAGCTCGCGCTTGTGGTGCTGGCCGGGTTCGTGCGCGAGGACCTGGAACGTGTGTGTGAGCGGTTCCGGCTTTCAAACGCTGAACGCAAACGCATCCAGACCGCGTGGGCTTCGAAAAAGATGCTGCGCCAGTCGGAAGATGTTCCTGGCGCCGCTTTGCTGACCTATTCCTTCGGCAAGCAGGGGGCTATCGACGGTCTGCTGGCAATCTGGGCGGTCGACAAGGCTCGCGGAACGGAGGATGCGGACGCCCTCAGAGACAGGCTGTCTCTCGTCAGGGCGCAGGCCGTTCCGGAGTTTCCGCTGAAGGGTGCGGACCTGATTGCTTCCGGCCACGCGGCAGGCCCTACCCTCGGCGTGCTTTTGAAGCGCCTGGAAGGTGAATGGCAGGAAAGCGGGTTTTCCTTAAGCAAAGAGCAACTTCTTGCGCGTTCAACGCAGTAATTTTAGCGCTTTTTTAAAAGAAAACCCGTCAAATAGCGGGATAATTTCTTTTTGCTGACCAACCGGAATTCAAGCTTCCAAATCGGTTTGCAGGGCGCGACGAGACAATCGATGGAAATAGTTCTCATATCAGACGGACCGCTTTCACTTGATTCACCGGTGAGAAAGCTGCCGTTTTTCTTCCCTGCAAGATTGATCGATATGGACAAGGTTTCACCGCACACAGTGGGTGAGGGCAAGCTTGCGATCGTCGAGCTGTTGGGATCGACCGACGCCGGACTGACCGCCTTGAAATCCTCCTGGGCGAGCATTGCCGAAATTCCCGTGATTTGTCTTATCTCGCAGAAAAACCGCAGAGAGGCCGTACAGGCTGCCGCGCTGGGCAAGACGAAGACGATGGAGCGCGACGCGCCGTTTGCGCTGCTGCTGAAAGAGGTCAAGGTGCTGACCGGATCGGATCCGAATGCGGCCTTGCCCAGACGGACCCCTGAAGACACAGCCGCGGCCTACAGGAACTGCAATGCCTTTCTTGAGAGCCTGTGTTTCTCGACGGTTGAAGGCGCCAAGATCCGCGTCAAACTGATGAATGAATGTGCCGAAGACCTGCTTTTTGCGCTCAACCGCGACGGTCTTTCAAGCTGGCTTTCTGCCGTGCACACGCATCACAGCGAAACCTATCGCCATTCCCTTCGTGTTGCCGGCCTTGCAGGCATGCTTGCCAAGCAGCTTGGCTGGGACGATGAAGACTGCGCGGAAGTCGTCGCGGGCGGATTGGTTCACGATATCGGCAAGATGCGGATACCGCTGACAATTCTCGACAAAAAGAGCAAGTTGACGAACGAGGAACGTGCGCTTGTCGACAGGCACCCGGTGTTCGGTCGCGATATCTTGAAGTCGCGGCTTGAAGTTCCGGCGGACATCAAGAGGATGGCGATCCAGCACCATGAATTTCTCGATGGTTCGGGATATCCGAACGGCCTGCCGGGCGAGCGCATCATTCCCAAGGTCCGCCTCATGACGGTGTGCGACATCTACACCGCACTGACGGAAGAGCGTCCATACTGTGAGAGTGTGCCCGCACGCACTGCCATCTCCATGATGAAGGACATGGGTGCCAAGCTGGACCAGAAAATGGTGACCAGGCTTGCAGAGATGATGCTGGGACGGGAAATGGGCGCCGTTACGCGGGCAGCCCCGGCCGCATAGGCGTCGTAGCATTTGCTTCGCAGAGAAACCTAACTTAAGGCCATTTCACGACCGGCGGCATGGACGAGAGGATGGAGGCGACGTTGCCTCCCGTTTTCAGGCCGAAAATCGTGCCCCTGTCATAGAGCAGGTTGTATTCGACGTACCTGCCGCGCCGGACGAGTTGTTCCTCGCGGTCGGCTTCGGTCCAGGTCTTTTCAAAATTCCGGCGGACGAGTTCGGGATAGACAGCCAAAAATGCCTTGCCGACGGCTTGCGTGAACGCAAAATCGGCGTTCCAGTTTCCGCTGTGCAGGTAATCGTAGAATATGCCGCCAATCCCGCGCGGTTCGTTGCGGTGTTTGAGAAAGAAGTAATCGTCGCACCAGGCTTTATAGGCATCATAGTCGGCCACGTCGTGTGCGTCGCAGGCGCCCTTCATTGCCTGGTGAAATGCGACGGTGTCGGGATCTTCCTGTGTTCGCCGGGCATCCAGAACCGGCGTCAAGTCCGCGCCGCCACCGAACCACTGGCGCGTCGTCACCACCATGCGGGTGTTCATGTGCACCGCCGGTACGTGCGGATTGTGCAAATGGGCAATCAGACTGATGCCAGATGCCCAGAAGCGAGGATCTTCCGACGCACCCGGTATCTGCCCGCGAAACTCCGGCGAGAATTCGCCGTGCACGGTCGAGATATGGACCCCGACTTTTTCAAAGACGCGGCCATGCATGAGTGCCATGACGCCGCCGCCCCCTTTTTCGCCGCTGCTGTCAGTCCGTTCCCAGGGGGTGCGTTCAAACCGGCCTGCCGGTTGGTCTGCAAGGGGACCACCAAGCGTGCCGATCTCGTCCTCCAGATCTTCGAAGGACTTGCAGATCCGGTCGCGCAAGTCCTGGAACCACAAGGGCGCGGTTGTCTTCTTGTCTTCGATACCGTCCGGGATAGGGCCGCCGCGATTTTCCGGGCTCGGTGCGTTCATGTGATCAACCCCAATTTAAAAGCAAGTCGAAGCCCGGGATCAGCCTTCAGGCTTGTTTTTAGGAAATGTGCCGGTCTGCCGCAAGACTTCCCCAAGCGCCATTCCTGTCGAGACGGCGACATTCAGCGAACGCATGCCTTCGATCATCGGAATCGTCAGCCTTGCGTCGGCAAGTTCGTGGATGCTTTCCGGTACGCCGGTGCTTTCCCGGCCCATCAGCAATATGTCGTCAGCACGGTATTGAAATTCCGTGTAGATGTCTTCCGCCTTGGTCGTCAGCAGGACCAGCCTCTGGTTTCGGGTCAGGCGGAACAGCTCAAAATCGGCAAAACTCCTGTGTCGCCGCATTGAAGCCCGCTCAAGATAGTCCATGCCCGCCCGCTTCAGGGCGCTGTCGGAAATCGGGAAACCCGCCGGCTCTATCAGATGGACGGTCACGCCCAGACACGCGGCCATCCGCAGGATCGTGCCTGTGTTCTGGGGAATGTCCGGCTGGTAGAGGGCAATGTCTGGCATCGGCTTTTCGATCTCGTGCTTTGAGAGCGCGCTGGGATATCAGCTTAATCGGCCCTTGTCATGGACAACAGGTCGTGGCCGCTGGTTTTACCCAGCTGTAATTTTGCCAGACAATTGCATTGCAAAACTTCGAAATCCCACGCGAGTGTTTCACTCAATTTATTGGCCCAGACTTCCCTCAGAAGCGTAGGATGAGGAAAAGATTCGATCCTGCTCTCCTGGAGACGTCACGTGTCCCCGCTCTTTCATTTATTCGAAACCTGGATCGACCCGTTTCGATCAGCGCCGCCAAAGGATATGCCGCGCGGCGGCGTCGCTTTTCTGTTTTACTTCGTCAGTCAGGTGCGCTGGCCCTTTGTAGCCATGCTGGTTCTGGGCGGTGCGTCCGCGTTCGTCGAAGTCACAGTCTTCAACTTTCTCGGACGGATCGTGGACCTTCTGGAAAACGGCAACCGGGCAACTTTTTTCAGCGACCACGCCTGGACACTGTTGACCATGGCCTTCGTGGTTCTGGTCCTTCGAGCCCTGGTCAATTCACTGATGGCACTCGTGGAGGAACAGACCGTTGTTCCGTCCTTTTTCAATCTCGTCAGGTGGCAATGCCACCAGCGCGTGATGCGGCAAAGTCTCAGCTATTTTCAGGATGATCTTGCCGGCAGGCTCGCGCAAAAAGTCATGCAGTCGGGCATGTCTGCCGGAGACTTCATGATCAACCTGCTACAGGTTGTGTGGTTCATTGTCGTTTATGCCGTGACGACATTGGTACTTGTTACGGAACTCGACTACCGGCTTGGAGCGATCGTTGCTCTCTGGCTGGTCTGTTTCGCGCTCACCGCCTTGTATTTCGTGCCGCGCATCCGCGATGCCTCCAAGGAAACCGCTCACAGCTATTCAGGGGTGACCGGACGCCTCGTGGATACCTACACGAACATCCAGTCGGTAAAGCTCTTCGGCTCCACGCGGGAGGAAAACCACGGAGCCAGAGGGGCCGTTGAAAATTTCATCGGCAAATTGCAGCGATTCACCCGGTATCTGACGTCAATCCGGATGACCATGTCGCTGATCAACGGCGTGATGATTGTTTCCATTACCGCGATGGCGCTGCACGTCTGGCAAGATGGTGGCATAAGCACGGGCCACGTCGCTTTCGCGCTCAGCCTGATCCTGCGGCTCAATATCCTGCTCAATCGGCTGTTCAACCAACTCAACGGCTTGTTCCGTCATTTCGGGTCCCTGCAGGACAGCATGGAGACAATCGTAAAGCCTGTCGTGCTGACCGACATGCCCGATGCGAAAGACCTTTCGGTCGCAAAAGGCGCGATCCGTTTTGAGAATATTCGATTCCACTACGGCAAGGATGGTGGCGTGATCGATCATCTCAACCTGTCGATCCAGCCTGGAGAACGTGTTGGCCTGGTCGGGCCGTCAGGAGCGGGCAAGACCACACTCGTCAGCCTGCTGCTCAGGTTTTTCGACCTAGAGGACGGTGGCATCACGATAGACGGCCAGGACGTCAAGTTTGTCGCGCAAGACTCGCTTCGCCGATCGATTGGCATGGTGACGCAAGATACCTCGTTGCTGCACCGATCCATCCGCGAAAACATTCTCTACGGACGGAGCTCGGCGAGCGAGGCGGAGCTCATCGAGGCAGCCAAGAAGGCACATGCGTTCGATTTCATTCAGCAATTGGAGGACAAAAGGGGCCGGACCGGCCTTGATGCCTTTGTCGGGGAGCGGGGTGTCAAATTGTCGGGCGGACAGCGCCAGCGGATCGCAATTGCCCGCGTCTTGCTGAAGGACGCACCGATCCTTGTCCTGGACGAGGCCACGTCCGCGCTCGATTCTGAAGTGGAAGCTGCGATCCAGGAAAACCTGCAAAGCCTGATGGCCGGGAAAACAGTCATTGCGATTGCCCACCGGCTGTCGACGATTGCAGCAATGGACAGGCTTATCGTCATGGACCAGGGACGCATTGTTCAACAGGGAACACACCAGTCCCTGCTCGCGGAGGAAACAGGGCTTTATGCGCAGCTTTGGCATCGCCAGTCAGGTGGCTTCTTGAAAGCGGACAGCGTGTTGGCGTGATCGACTGAAGCGGTGATATCCCCGTTTAAGACACTGGCAGTATGATCTGCCCACGCGTGGCAAGCGTAATGGGACAGTCTTTATACTGAGGATTCCATGTTTCAGCTTGTTACTGCCTATGTCGCGACCGCGATTGTTTTTCTCGCGGTCGACTATGTCTGGTTGTCCCAGGTGGCGACCCGATTCTATTTCGATCGCATCGGGCACCTTTTGATGGACAAGCCCAACATGGCGGCTGCCGGGGTGTTCTACATAATTTACGTGATCGGCATTGTGGTGTTTGCCGTCGCTCCCGCCCTGAAATCCGAGAGCCTCGCAACCGCGATTATCTATGGCGCCATGTTCGGCTTTTTCACGTATGCCACCTACGACGTGACCAACTACGCAACGCTGCGCAACTGGCCGGTTATCGTGACTGTCGTCGATGTCGCCTGGGGGACCGCACTGTCGGCCTTTTCTGCAGGCATGGGATATACGCTCACACGCATGGTGACCTGACGAAACAGCGACCGGGCAATGTCAGCCCCGAATTTACGGGGCGTACGTAGTTGCCCTAGGGCCGTCCGTTACTGAATTTTTACAAGCTCCTACCTAGACTGTTGCAGCGCCGGTCGTCCGCAATCTGGGCGCGATATCCGCACGGAAACGGAACTCAGGTGGGATTTGCCGAAATGCTTTCGATAAAGGGCCGGTTTGTAGCCATGGTTCTCACCGCAGCTGTCATCATGATGGCTGGAACGGCATTCGCATTCTATTCCTTCCGCCAGGCCCTGCTTGCAAAGATCGGGTCGTCCGATGGGGCACAAGAGTTTCTGTCCGGTGATGTTGCGGGAAGCATCGATGCGCTGATCGTCGAGCAAATCTTGACAGTCGGTCTCGTTGTGTCGCCCATAGGTGTTGCTTTTCTGGGTCTGGCGGTTGTGCTGGCGCTGGGCATTGCCAGGCCGCTTGCGCGTTTGCAGAGCGGGCTCGACAAACTGTCGGACGGACAGCTTGATATTGTCATCGACGGCAACGAACGCGGCGACGAAATCGGCGCGATCGCCCGGTCCGTGACGGCTTTTCGGGAGAATCTGGCGGAACGGGCGCAGGAGCACGCACGCCAGGAACTTGCTCACCAGGAAGCCCTTGCCGGTGAACGCAAGGCACTCATGCAAGATGTTGCAGATGATTTCGAAAAGTCCGTTCTCAGCGTTGTCTCCGCGCTGACGCAAGCGGCCGGCAGCGTTGAGCAGAATTCCGGCCAGCTCAATCAGGCCGTGGGTTCATCGCTCCAGGAGCTGGGAGACGTCCGCCGGGCGACTGAAGACGCAACGGCTTCGGTGGAGACCATGTCAGGATCGGCAGAACAATTGTCGCAATCGCTGGCGCGCGTCAGGGAAGATGTTGACCAGGCAACGGATGTCGCAGGTGTTGCCGTTGAAGAAGCGCGCAAGACCGACGAGATTGTCGGCCGCCTGTCTGAAACGGGACGTGCGATCGGTGAGATTGTCGACCTGATCAGTCAGATCGCCAGCCAGACCAATCTCTTGGCCCTGAACGCGACAATCGAGGCGGCGCGTGCCGGTGAGGCGGGACGAGGGTTCGCGGTCGTTGCCAATGAAGTCAAGGCATTGGCAGAACAGACGACCAAGGCCACAGAGGACATATCTGCACAGGTGGCATCCGTCCAGGAAGTTGCCGAGCTTTCCGAAACGGCAATCCGCTCGATTGGAGCGACGATCGGAAAGGTGAGTGACATTTCCTCCGCAATCAGGGACGCGGTTGAACTGCAGTCGTCCGCAACACAGGAAATCAGCAGCAGCGCGACCACAGTGCGTATGAGCACCGGCCAGGTTGCGAACACTGTGGACACTTTAAGCCATGTGATGGAGGCCAGCCGGTCAGCAACCGATGAGATGCTCGGCGCGTCGGCAGAACTCGGCAATCTGTCTGAAAGTCTGCAATCGCAGGTACGTCAGTTCCTTCAGAGTGTCAGAGCTGCGTAGAAGTTTTCCGGTAAAGTCGAGAAAACAGCTGTCAATAATAACTATATTTTCGATTTTCGCTATTTAGGGTTTTTTTCAAGTTCTTTTGGCAGAATTACCTCAACCGGGTTGAGACTAATAACAGACCTGCATGATAGAACTTCTAGCCGCTTGGCCAGTGCAATATCTGTTTTTTGGTATCGGGGCAGGGGTAATACTCTTCCCCGCCGTGTTTTTTGTTGGCCGCCGGATCTCGAAGCAGTCGGCCTCTAAGGACAGTTTTGAATTCGGCAACGATGCCGCAATCCTCAAGACCGTTGTTGAACATGCGCACGAAGGCCTTGTCGTGCAGGACATTTACGGGCGCATTGAATGGTCCAATCCCGCCTATTCCCGCATCACCGGCTATTCTGCGGAGGAAATTCGCGGCAGGCGGCCTCAGGAATTCATTCTTCCTCCCGACAAGCAGCTTGCTCCGGACGAAATCGAGAACTTCAAGTTCGACCTCGGCAAATTCTCCTCAGGCTTCAAGGAACTGATTCTCAATCGCAGGAAGAACGGCGAATTCTTCTGGAACCAGCTGACCTTTGCGCAGGTAGAGGGCGATACACCCGACAAGGCAAAGATGATTATCCTGTGTCAGGATGTGACCCGGGAGGTCGAACGGTTTGCGGAGCTTGAAGAAACGCGCAAACGATTGAAGTATCAGGCGGAGCACGATGAGCTTACCGGCCTTGCGACCCGCGCCAGGATGACTTCCTTTCTGCAGGACAGGCTCTCGTCGGCAACGGACAAGGACGCCAAGGTCGGCATCATTCACTTCGATCTCGACCACTTCAAGGACATCAACGACAGCCACGGCCATAGCGCTGGGGACGCGGTGCTCCGGCACGTGGCGGATGTTCTCAAGACCGTCTTCAAGGACTTTGGTTTGGTCGCACGGGTCGGGGGCGACGAGTTTGTTGCCGTCGTGTCCAAACCGGACGGTCCGGAACAGATGGAGCACCTGGCTCAGCGCATCTTCGACAGTCTTACGCGGCCGATCATGGTCGAACGGCACCGATTGATGGTTGCAGGAAGTGTCGGCCTTGTCCTGGCGGATGCCGGAAAGACCAGTCTGGCGGAGATCGTCAACCGGGCTGACATTGCGCTTTATGCGGCCAAGAAGGCTGGCCGGGGCCGCTTCTCCTGGTATACGGAGGCCCTTGGAGCAGCCCACAGGCACCGGCGCATGAGCATGGCCCAGCTTGACCACGATCTTGAAAAGGGTCGGCTGACACTGCTTATGGAACCTCAATACAGCCTCGCGGACCGTCGCATCACCGGATACGAGGTGTCTCCACACTGGCTGCATCCGTCCGAAGGACTTGTCGATCCGACCAAGCTGCTGTCTGTGCAGGAGGACATGAAGCGAATTGCGCAAGTCGAACGATTCGCCTTGCAACACGGCCTGTCCGAAATCAAACGCCTGCGCGATGCCGCGAACGTGCCATTGTCAATGTCCGTCAATCTGACTGCCGCAAGTTTCGGAGAACACGGTATTGAAAGCAGGCTCGAAAGCCTTTGCGAAGAGGCGGATGTTGCGTTCAAGGACCTCATTCTTGAATTTGATCAGCAAATCATCCGCTTCGACGAACCCGGCAGCCTGCAAAAGGCGATTGAAAGACTGTCCGGTATCGGCTGCCGGATCGCGCTCGACGAGGTCGGCAGCGGACATGGGGGCGCCGGTCAGCTGATCCGCCTGAGCGCCCATCTGCTTAAACTCAGTCCGTGGCTGGTCGGCGATCTTGAGACCGACGTCAACAAGCAATACCTGGCCCAATCAATTATCAATCTTGCCGGCAAATTCGAATTTCAGGTCATGGCGGTGGGCGTTGACACACCAGGGCAACTGGACATCCTGAAAGACCTTGGGTGCCAGTTCATTCAGGGGGCGATGATTTCAACACCGCTCTCGCCGCGCGAGGCGGAATTGCACCTGCACGAATTTTCCGGACGCGACCGGCTGCCCTGACACTTTGGTTCGGGTCTGCGGCTCGGTTGTGTCCGATTGGCAACAGCTGTCAGTTACATGCCGCACATGAACGCATTGCCTCTTTTCATCTTCGCCAAAAACGGTTACCACACCTCCCAGTCAACTTTACCTTGTTGACACTTTTACCCCAGTGGCCGCCCGGCCACGCAACCAGGAGGGCTTAAATGATAGATCATTGCATGATCCCAGTACTTTCCGCCCATACTGGTGGCCTAAAGGTATTTGTCTGGCAGCGTTAGGCGCCGACCTACCTCTTCTCAATCAATAGCTTTGCGGTGACCGGCTTAAGCCGACCCATGCGCTGCACGCCCCTATTGCGCGTGTCTGCCGTCACCATATGACGTGATCCCGTTTCGGAGTTGTTCCGATGAATTCGCAATATCCGCAGAACCTGTCCGCTTTCGCGGACCGTCCGGATTTTGAAGTGCCTTCCATGCAGCGGCAGCCAGTGGGACCTGGGCGCAGGTTCAGGCGTGCCCTGGTTTCCGTTTGCACATTCCTTGGCGCGACACTTGGTGTTGCCGTTGTGCTGTTCGTTCCGGTTTTCCTTTTCAATCTGAGCCGGATCGAGGCCCTTGAGATCGCCGGAAGGCATATTCTGATCTCCGAGTTCTTTGATGAACTCGGCGCCTTGTTCTGGGGCACTGCAATCGTTGCCCTGGCATTCACAAGTTTGATGACCGGCCTGTTCTACATGGCGGCCGGAACGACAATTCGTCCGCGCTCACAACGGCCCGGCAGGGAAGATGCTCTGACGCATCTGACTGTGTTACGTTTGAGCCGGTCTGAGAGGTAGTTATGTTCGACCGTTTCGAAAAGCTCGTTGATCCTTTTGAGAAAACCGAGCTTGACGTACCGCCGAAAGGCTTCTGGGCCTTCTGTTGGTACTACACCAAACCTGTCTGGCCGATCCTGGCCTGCGTGTCGCTGTTCGGCACGCTGGTCGCCCTGATCGAGGTGTATATTTTCACCTTCCTCGGGGACCTGGTCACCTGGCTGGAAAAGTCGGATCCGTCGACCTTTCTGGACGACAACTGGCCAACGCTGCTGTTCATGCTCTTCATCCTGCTGGTCCTGCGGCCGGCCCTGGAAGTGCTTTGGCAGCTTTATTTTCACCAGGGCTTGATGGGCAACTATCCGATGTCCATCCGCTGGCGGGTGCATCGCTATCTGCTCCGGCAAAGCGTCTCATTCTACCAGAATGACTTTGCCGGGCGGATTGCGACCAAGCTGATGCAGACGGCGCTTGGCGTGCGTGAGGTGATATCGCGCATGGCTGACATCATGGTCTATGTCGCTGTCTACTTCACGGCTGCGGTCATTGTTGTTGCCGATGCCAATTTTTGGCTCAGCTTGCCGTTTGTTGTCTGGCTTCTGGCGTATCTTCTGACCATCCGCGTTTTCGTACCGAAACTGCGCGATGTTTCAAAAGAGCAGGCGGATGCCCGATCACTTATGACGGGGCATGTTGTTGATGCCTATACCAACATCACCACGGTGAAGCTCTTCTCCCATGCCGACCGGGAGGAAGCTTACGCCCAGAACTCGATGATGGGATTCCTGAAAACCGTCTTTCACCAGATGCGTCTGGTGACAGGGCTCAATCTGGTTCTGGTGTTCATCAACATGCTTCTGCTGACTTCGATCGGTGGACTGGCGATTATGCTTTGGCAAGCCGGAACGGTGACGATTGGTGAAGTGACGGTTGCTGTTGCGTTCGTCCTCAGGCTTCAGGGCATGTCGCACTGGATCCTTTGGGAGCTTGCCGGTCTCTTTGAGAACATCGGGACGGTCCAGGACGGGATCTCCACGATTTCCCGCGAACGGGAAGTAATGGACGTGCCGGATGCAACGCCCCTGGTTGTCGACAGGGGGGAGATCCGGTTTGAGAACATCCGCTTCCACTACGGCAAAAAGGCCGGGGTGATCGAGGATCTCAGCATGACGATCCAGCCAGGTGAGAAGATCGGTCTGATCGGACGCTCAGGTGCGGGCAAGTCGACGCTGGTCAATCTGCTCTTGCGGTTTTACGACCTGGAAGGCGGCAAGGTTCTGATCGACGGCCAGGACATTTCGCGCGTTCATCAGGACGATATCCGTGCGAATGTCGGTGTCGTCACGCAGGACACGTCTCTGCTGCACCGGTCGATCTTCGAAAACGTTGCTTACGGCAAGCCGGACGCAACGCGCGAGGACGTGGAAGCTGCGCTGCAAAAGGCCCATGCGCTGGAGTTTGTTGGAGGGCTCACCGACATGGAAGGCCGCAAGGCTTTGGATGCTCATGTCGGAGAGCGTGGCGTCAAACTGTCCGGGGGACAGCGGCAAAGGATCGCGATCGCAAGGGTGCTCTTGAAAGACGCACCTATCCTTGCCCTGGACGAAGCCACCTCCGCGCTGGACTCCGAGGTCGAGATCGCCATTCAGGAAAGTCTGTTCGACCTGATGAAGGGCAAAACCGTGATCGCGATCGCCCACCGGCTGTCGACCATCGCGGCGATGGACAGGCTGATTGTCATGGACAAGGGTCGAATCATCGAAGAGGGGTCCCATCAGGACCTTCTTGAGAAAAACGGCCTTTATGCGCAGCTCTGGCAACATCAGTCCGGCGGCTTCCTGGCGCCTGTTCAGGCGGCATAATTCACAAAACGAGACAGCAGGACCGGGATTCATTTGAATTCCGGTCTTGCGCACATTCCCCAAAAAAGGGCAGAAAAGCGACGGGGCGCTTTTTTTGCCTGCGACATATGCGTTTTGATCCATTTGTTGATCTGGACAAGCGTATCGAAGGGTGCAAAAAGACAAGCCGCTTGGCCGATGCGGGCAACTGCCGCACCCGGCCACCGTTGAGCCCGGCATGGTTCCGGCTATCCTTTCTGGCAAAGGGTGGCCCGGACGTGATGCGGGCTTTCGGTACAGGTAGATTTTTGAAGGGGACGCGACCTTGGCACACAACACGGATCCGGAAGAACCGAACCGCCGTGACTTTCTCTACATTGCGACCGGTGCAATGGGCGTTGTGGGCGCCGGCGCTTTGGTATGGCCGTTCATTGACCAGATGAACCCGGATGCCTCCGCTCTCGCACTGGCATCGATTGAAGTTGATGTGTCTGCCGTGGAAGAGGGGCAGTCGATCACAGTCAAATGGCGCGGGAAGCCGGTGTTCATCCGCAACCGCACCGAAACGGAAGTCCAGGAAGCGGCGGGTGTTCCGCTTTCGGACCTGCCGGACAAGCTGGCCCGGAACGCAAACCTGCCAGCCAACGCCGAAGCGACGGACCCTAACCGCGGCGTCAAGGACAAGGAAAACTGGCTTGTCCAGATCGGCATCTGTACGCACCTCGGCTGTGTACCGATTGGCGACGCGGGCGAGTTCGGTGGCTGGTTCTGCCCCTGCCATGGCTCTCACTACGACACTGCCGGCCGCATTCGCAAAGGCCCGGCTCCCGAGAATTTGCTGATTCCGCCGCTCGAGTTCGTGAGTGACTCGACGATCAAGATCGGCTAACGGCAAAAATTTTTAGGAGACAGCCATGGCTGGACATTCAAACTACGTTCCGCAGAGCGCTGCGGCCAAGTGGCTCGAAAGCCGCCTGCCGGTCATTTCGCTCATGCGCGGTTCCTTCGTGGATTTTCCGACGCCGAAAAACCTGAACTACTGGTGGACCTTCGGCGGAATTCTGTTCTTTGTTCTGATCGCGCAGATCCTCACCGGCATCGTTCTGGTGATGCATTACACGCCGAGCACGGACGCAGCCTTCGACAGCGTCGAGCACATCATGCGCGATGTGAACTTCGGCTGGCTGCTGCGGTATCTGCACTCGAACGGCGCGTCGATGTTCTTCATCGCCGTCTACATTCACATCTTCCGCGGACTCTACTACGGCTCCTACAAGGCGCCGCGCGAGATTTCGTGGATCCTCGGCGTGATCATCTTCCTGATCATGATGGGCACCGCCTTCATGGGCTACGTTCTGCCCTGGGGTCAGATGTCTTTCTGGGGTGCGACAGTTATCACGAACCTCTTCTCAGCCATTCCGCTGGTGGGTGAGGCCATCGTGACGTGGCTGTGGGGCGGCTTTGCAGTCGACAATCCGACGCTGAACCGGTTCTTCTCGCTGCACTACCTGTTGCCGTTCATGATCTTCGGCGTTGTCATCCTGCACGTGTGGGCGTTCCACACCACGGGCAACAACAACCCGACGGGTGTTCAGCCCAAGACGAAGCAGGACACGCTGCCGTTCCACCCGTACTACACGATGAAAGACCTGTTCGCGATTGTCGTGTTCATGATCTTCTTCTCGTGGTTCGCGTTCTATCTGCCGAACTATCTGGGTCATGCGGACAACTACATTGAAGCCGATCCGCTCGTGACGCCAGCGCATATCGTTCCTGAATGGTACTTCCTGCCGTTCTATGCGATCCTGCGTGCCGTTCCGGACAAGCTTGGCGGCGTCGTTCTGATGTTCGGTGCGATTGCGGTTCTGTTCATCCTGCCGTGGCTGGATACGTCCAAGGTTCGGTCCGGGGCTTACCGCCCGCTGTTCAAGCAGTTCTTCTGGATCTTCGCCATCGTCTGCGTTGCGCTTGGGTATCTTGGTGCCATGCCTGCAGAGGGCATCTACGTGACGCTCTCGCGCATCTTTACCGCCTACTACTTTGCGCACTTCCTGATCATCCTGCCGATGCTCGGGTTCCTCGAAAAACCGTTGCCTTTGCCTGCGTCGATTTCAGAATCGGTGCTCAAGGGCGGCTCTGGCACACCGGCCGGCGCAGCTGCCGCACCGGACACGAAGTAACGCGAACCGGATCAGGAGTTATTTGAGACAATGAGCACCATGATCAAAATGGTTCGTTCCCTTGTCGCGGTGGCAACTCTTGCCATCGCAACACCCGCAGTCGCTGCTGGCGCCAAGATCGAGATCGACTATCAGAAGTGGTCGTTTGCAGGGCCGTTCGGTTTCTATGACCGGGCTCAGCTGCAACGCGGTTTCAAAGTCTATCGTGAAAACTGTTCGGCATGTCACGGTCTGAGACTGGTTGCCTTCCGCAACCTCGCCGAAGATGGCGGCCCGAGCTTTACCGAAGACGAAGCCAAGCAGATCGCTTCCGAATACACCGTCATCGACGGTCCGGATGATTTCGGCGAGATGTATGAACGTCCGGCGATCCTGGCCGACCGTTTCCCGTCTCCTTTCCCGAACCAGCAAGCAGCACGCGCAGCCAACAACGGTGCCTATCCGCCCGACTTTTCGCTGCTCGCGAAGGCACGTGCCGCCCAGCGCGGTTTCCCCGGGTTCGTGTTCGATATCTTCACGCAGTACCAGGAAAATGGACCTGACTATATCTACTCGTTGCTGACGGGCTACGAGGAAGATCCGGAAGGCATCACGGTCCCGGATGGTCAGTACTACAACCATTCCTTCCTGGCCGGACAGTTCATCTCCATGGCTCCGCCGCTCTTTGACGAAGCCGTTGAATATACCGATGGTACGCCGATGACCGTCGATCAGTATGCGAAGGACGTCGCAGCGTTCATGATGTGGGCCGCCGAGCCGCATCTGGAAGATCGCAAGAAAATCGGCTTCCGCGTGATGATCTTCCTGATCGTGTTCGCAGGCCTGCTTTACTTCACCAAGAAACAGATCTGGCGGAACGTCGACCACTGATCTTTTCTTACGGAAAAGACTTACAAAGGCGGGCGCTCAGCCCGCCTTTTTTGGTTTTGGGCCTGTTCAACGCGCGAACCGCTTGATAATCAGCTTTTCGGACTGGATTCTACAGGAGAGACTTGGCAATGGCTGATGCGGTTCTTGGTATTATCGGCGGTTCCGGCATTTACGATCTGCCGGGTCTTGAGAACTCAGAATGGGTCACGGTTGAAAGTCCCTGGGGCGCGCCTTCCGACCAGGTCCGGATTGGCGATATGGACGGCTTGAAGATCGTTTTCCTGCCGCGTCACGGGCGTGGCCACGTCTACTCCCCGACTACCATCAACTACCGCGCCAATATTGACGTCATGAAGCGATGCGGAGTGACAGATCTTCTGTCGGTTTCCGCCTGTGGATCGCTGAAAGAGGAACACGCGCCGGGCACATTCGTTCTTGTCGACCAGTTCATCGACCGGACGTTTGCGCGCGAAAAGAGCTTCTTCGGAACCGGCTGCGTCGCCCATGTTTCCATGGCGACCCCGGTGAGCCCGAAGCTCATTGATGCCGTTGCTGCTGCAGCTGAGGCAGAGGATCTCGCTTATGCCAGAGGCGGGACCTATCTTGCCATGGAAGGCCCGCAATTCTCGTCGCTTGCCGAAAGCCATCTTTACCGCTCCTGGGGCTGTGACGTGATCGGCATGACCAACATGCCGGAAGCCAAATTGGCCCGCGAGGCGGAGATCTGTTACGCGACCGTTGCCATGGTGACGGACTATGACAGTTGGCACCCGGATCACGGCGAAGTCGACATTCAGGCAATCATCAAGGTTCTGCACGACAATGCTGAAAACGCACAGCGCCTTGTCGCACGGGTCGCGCGCGACCTGCCTCGGGAGCATCAGTCCTGTCCCGCCGGCTCTGACACGGCACTCGAGTTCGCGTTCATGACCGCGCCGGAAAAGAGAGAACCGGCGCTTGTGGCAAAGCTGGATGCGGTTGCCGGCCGGATCTTGAACAAAGCCGCCTGAGGCCGAGAAAAACCAAAGCAGCAATCCTTTAATAGTCGCAAATTTGCTTCGAACCCGCTTGCAAACTTGGTATAAGCGTCGGTCGGGGCATGCGCCGGAAAGATCAGCCGAAGAAAGAGAGCTCGATGACCGAACAGACGATCCAGGATGAGTTGATCCACGCGATCCGCACGATCAAGGACTATCCGAAAGAGGGTATTCTGTTTCGGGACATCACGACACTTCTGGGCAACGCGCGCGCCTTCCGGCGGGCCGTTGATGCCCTTGTGCAGCCCTGGGCGGGATCGAAGGTCGACCAGATTGCCGGGATTGAGGCGAGGGGGTTCATTCTGGGCGGCGCGGTTGCGCACCAGCTTTCGGCTGGTTTTGTTCCGATCCGCAAAAAAGGCAAGCTTCCGCATGAGACTGTCCGCATTGCCTATTCGCTGGAATATGGTCTGGACGAGATGGAAATGCACAAGGATGCCATCCAGCGGGGCGACCGCGTTATCCTGGTGGACGACCTGATCGCCACCGGCGGCACAGCGGAGGCAGCCTGCAAGCTGCTGAAATCCATGGGTGCGAATATCGAGGCGGCGTGCTTCATCGTTGATCTGCCGGATCTCGGTGGCCGCAAAAAGCTGGAAGAACTTAATGTTCCCGTGCGCACGCTGGTGGAATTTCCCGGGCACTGACCAGCCATGGATCAGGACGTGGGCGGGGCGGTCGCGAGACCGGAATTTTCAGATCAATTCCAGCGAGAGTTTGAAACGCTGCTGAAGTGGCGCCGGGACGTGCGCCGCTTTCGAACCGTTCCGTTGCCGGACGGCGTACTAAACCATCTTCTCACGCTGGCGGACCTTGCCCCGTCTGTCGGCAATAGTCAGCCCTGGCGCATCGTTGTTGTCGACAGCCCGGAAAAACGTGCGAACGTCATTGCCTCCTTCGAGGCTGAAAATGACGCGGCTGCCAGACCATATGAACCTGAGAAAGCCCGGCATTACCGCGAGCTGAAACTCTCCGGTCTCAGGGAAGCGCCAATCCACCTGGCGGTGTTCAGCGATGAGGATCCTGCCCAGGGGGCGGGCCTTGGCCGGGCAACCATGCCGGAGACGCTCGCCTATTCAACCGTCAGCATGATCCATACTTTCTGGCTTGCCGCCAGGACCGAAGGGATTGGCGTCGGCTGGGTTTCAATCCTTGATCCGGTGGCGGTGACCGACATCCTTCAGGTTGACGGCAACTGGCGGCTCGTGGCTTATCTATGCGTCGGCTATCCTGAAGAAGACCATATCGACCCGGAACTGGAACGCGCGCGATGGCAGGCGCGCAGTCCCCTTGAAACGCGGTTATTCCGACGTTAGGAGCTCCGAAATGCCTGTAATCATTCGCCCTACGGAAGACAGAGACTATGAGGCTGTGCGTCAGCTTCTGACTGATCGCTGGACTGCTCCGGAAATCATGCTCGACAATGAAATGTTCGACGCGTCGCGCCTCCCGGGCTACGTGGCTTTCGACGGAGAAGAGCTGGTGGGCATGGTCACCCTGATCAAGCGAGAGCAGGAATGGGAAATCCTGACGCTCGACTCAATCAACCGCTGGGGCGGTGTCGGCAGTCAGCTTCTCGATGCGGTGGTGACGGAGGCGCGCTCCAAAGGTTTGCCGCGATTGACGGTGAGAACCTCCAACGACAATCTCGATGCATTCCGTTTCTACCAGCGCCGGGGCTTCCGTTTTGAGCGAATCCGGCAGGGGATCATCGACCAGGAGCGCGAGAGAAAGCCCGGCATTCCCCTGCGTGGCGACTACGGTATCGAAATCCGCGACGAAGTTTTGTTTGCGCGGGCCTTGTAGCCCGCTGCCAGCCCATCAGACTGGTCTATTTGGACCGCCGTTCTACAAATACGTTGGCCTTGAACGAAAATACCAACGTGCCGTCCTGGTTGTGTGCCTTCATGTCCGAATGGACAATGCCCCATTCGGGCCGGCTGCGGCTTTCGGTCTTGCCGGTTACTGTCCGCGTGTAGGTGAGGGTGTCGCCCACATAGACCGGCTTGATCCATTTCAGGTCGTCAAAGCCGGGCGAGGGGCCGATACGGGCGGCAAGAACTCCTGCCTCGCGCGCTTCTGACTGCTGAGCGATCATTTTTGTGACGAACAGTTTCATGAAGACCGATGCCGTATGCCATCCGGAGGCGCATAAGCGACCGAAATGGGTTTTTGCAGCACCTTCTTCGCTCAAATGAAAGGGTTGCGGGTCGTATTTTTCGGCGAAGCGGATGATCTCGTCTTTCTGGAACGTGTAAGTGCCGAGATCCATGGTCTCGCCGACGGTGATGTCGTCGAAGAAGGCGATCATGCGCTAGGCTCCCGTTTTTCGAAAAGAACGGGGTTTTCCCACATGATGACTTCCTTGCCGTCCTGATTGTCTGCGCGGATGCGAATGAAAACCATTCCGAGATCCGGTTTGGAGCGCAGCTCCTTCGTTCCGATGATTTCAGCACTTGCGGTCAATCTGTCGCCAGGAAAAACCGGTTGTTTCCATTTCAAGGAGCTGATGCCCGGTGATCCGCTGCCTGTGCTCTTGTTGAAAAGATTGGTGGCAAGAAGGCTCATGACGAGGCTGGCCGTTTGCCAACCCGACGCTGCCAGGCCTCCAAGCATCGAGGCCTTGCCCGCATCCTCGCTTAAGTGAAAGGGTTGCGGATCAAATTCAGTGGCGAATTCAATGATGTCTTCTTTGCTCACATCGATTGACCCGAGCGCGATCGTCAATCCTGGTGTGAAATCCTCAAAAAAAATCGGTGCCGTCATGGATGTGTGCTGCATTGTGCGGGATGGGAAGGCCGATGGACCGGCCTTCAGTGAAGGGTCTCTGCCGTCTGTCGTAGCATGACCGGGGGGCCTTCCGAAAGCCACGAGACGTCGACCGAAATGCGCCCGGACACATCTGCAAGAGTGTCAGGTCTTCACGTATTTCCGCCAATTATGCTCTTCCTTGAACTCGAGCACCTCCCGGATCTTCCGGTTTGAAAACAGGGCCTCATGTTCACCGAGCTCCCGGCTGAGCGGAACACCGGGGAAGAAGCGCCGAAGGATCTCCGGATTGGGAATGTCGACCGAATTCGTGTCATTGCCCGCATTGAAGACCTGGAAGCCGAGTCCGTCCTTTTTCAGGCACAGATCGACAATCTGGCCAAGATCCCTGGCATCGATGTAACAGAAGATGTTGCGGCGGCGCTGAGCGGGGTTTTCGAAGAAATCTGGAAAGCGGTCATATTCGTGCGGCTCGATGACATTGCCGATCCTGAGCGCATAGATGTCGAAACCGGACCGGCGCTGGAAAGACCGCGCCGTCTGTTCGTTGACGACCTTGGAGAGGCCGTAACTGTCCATCGGATTGACATCGTCATCCTCTTCCACAGGCAGAGACTTCGGGTCGACGGTGCCATCGGCAAAGCATACGCCGTAAGTGGTTTCCGACGAAGCAATGACGATCTTGCGAATGCCGAGCTTCACCGCTGCTTCGATGACATTGTAGGTCCCGACTGCGTTGACCTCGAAAGTCTTGTTGTCCGGATGGATCAGGATGCGCGGGATGGCGGCGAAGTGAACGATGGCGTCGAATGCGGGGACACCCTTGCCCGGTTCCAGCTCGTCAAAGTTGGCGTAGCTGGTCATGACGTTGAACATCTCGCCGGACTTGGTGATGTCCGCCGTCAGATTGTCGACACCCGGATGGTCGAGCGGGGTGAGGTCGACATTCACGACCCGATGGCCCCTGTTCAGGAGATAGGGGATCACGTGTTTTCCCGCTTTTCCGGATCCACCGGTGAACAGAATTCTCATTGCTTCTTCCTTGTCAGACTTTCCGCGTGCCCATTGATGCGGTGAGACCATATGCGAGGTCCCCAGAGGGACAAAGAGCCTCCTGATCACAAGTCAGCAAGATTTGTCAGATGGGGCGGTGCTAGGGTCCCTTCACAAATCAAGGGCACGCCGATGACACAGCACGAGAAACACACAATTTCATCCAAAGACGACGGCTATTTGCGTCGCTTTACCAGAGTAATCGAATACATCTACGCGCATCTTGACGAAGATCCGGATTTGACCGTGCTTGCGGAAGTTGCCGCGCTTTCGCCGTGGCACTGGCATCGTGTGTGGCAATCGGCTTACGGCGAATCCATCGTGGCCACCGTCAAGCGCCTCAGATTGCACCGGGCCTCCGCGGACCTGACCTATTCCAAAATGCCGATCGCAGAGATTGCAACACGCGCCGGCTACAGCACGCTGGAAGCATTCAGCCGCAGTTTCAAGAAAGTTTACGGCCAGTCTCCCTCGGCCTACCGCGAGGCAGGTGTGGAAGGCCGTCTTCAGCCCGCTCATGGCGGTGCTCCCGTTCCACGTACAAGAGGATCTCTTCTCATGCATCAGGTTGAAATCAAATCCATCCCCACCGAAACACTTGCCATTATCCCGCACAAAGGGCCCTATATGGAGATTGGAAAAGCGTTTGAAAAAGCCATTGGGGTGCTGGTGAGCCGCAATCTTCTGGCGCAGGCAGGCGCCATGAAAGGGCTCTACTATTCCGACCCGACACATGTCCCGGAAGACGAGTTGCAGTCGGCTGCCGGTGTTGCGGTGTCAGAAGGCTTCCCCATCGAGGCCCCGCTCGAAGCGGTCGAGACCTTCGGCGGTGACTATGCCGTTTTGCACTACAAGGGCCCCTATGCGGACATGAAGTGGGCCTATGAATGGCTTTACGGCGAGTGGCTCACCCAGTCGGGCCGGGAGCCGGCAGACGCGCCGTGCATGGAAGTCTATCTCAACAACCCGC